>Ga0209676_1000104_pt1 | contig 226581 bp, 178 predicted proteins | sample AraplaCvi_mLB_r2_FD_184282 | JGI IMG/M metagenome (GOLD analysis project Ga0209676, IMG submission 184282) | Arabidopsis root microbial communities from North Carolina, USA - plate scrape MF_Cvi_mLB_r2 (SPAdes) (version 2) | ecosystem: Host-associated > Plants > Roots > Endosphere | place... | reverse complement strand
TTGAAACAATTAATAGTTGCTTGATCAAACGTCTGCAAGATGGACAATCATCCTTCCTGCAGGCGCCTTCACAAGATACCTGCGCATACTTTCAAAGATCAGGGGAAGTGGCCTCAGCGCCGTTCCCGTGTGCTGCGAAGTTTCCTTCGTAGCGAGCCGCCCATTATAGCCGGCTTTTCCGCTTCGTCAACACCTTTTTTCAAGGCCGCCTCACCGGAGTGGACGTTGTTGCCGATGCTGCTTCGTCGTTGGACCCGAAGGTCTTTCATCGTTGCGAGCCGCCTATTATGCCGGACTTTTCGAGTCCGTCAACACCTTCGTTCGATCAACTCGTCCGCCGGTGTGGCGTCGCTGTTGGCGTGTCGCTTCCGAGGAAGTTGTCACGCCGCAGCAAGGGAGCGAATTCTAGAGATCCTGCAGAATTCGTCAACCTTTTTTTCAGGAAGATGACAATCGCATCGCGTGTGCCGTGCATGGCACGCGTGCCGGCATCCCTGCGGCGTTGCCCGCGCGTTGCGCGGTCAACGCCGCAAGCGCTATGTATGTACGGATGCATACAGAAGAGACAACGATGGGCACGCAGGTCAGGCAGCTGTGGTGGCGCGATCTTTCGGTACCGGCAATCGTGGCCGGCTTCATCACGGTGCTGGTGGGCTTCGCCAGTTCGGCGGTGATCGTGTTCCAGGCCGCGCAGGCGGTCGGCGCCGACCAGGCACAGATCGCGTCATGGATGTGGGCGCTTGGCCTGGGCATGGGCGTCACCTGTATGGGTCTCTCACTGCGCTACCGGGTGCCCGTGGTCACCGCCTGGTCGACCCCGGGTGCGGCAATGCTGGTGGTGGGTGCCGGTGGCGCCTCGCTGTCCGAGGCCACCGGTGCATTCCTGCTCGCCGCGGTGCTGGGCATGATCGCCGGCTTCTCGGGCATCTTCGCCCGTCTGATGCAGCGCGTGCCGATGGCGCTGGCGGCGGGCATGCTGGCCGGCGTGCTGCTGCGCTTCGGCCTGGACGTGTTCGTGGCGATGAACACCCAGGTCGTGCTCGCCCTGGCGATGTTCGCCACCTGGCTGGCCGGTCGACGCCTGTTCCCACGCTATGCGGTGATCGCCACTCTGCTGGTCGGCATCATCATCGCTGCCAGCCGTGGCCAGCTGCATGCGCAGGACCTGCACCTGCAGCTGGCCACGCCGCACTGGGTCACGCCCTCGCTGTCGTGGCAGGCGGTGGCCGGCATCGCCCTGCCCCTGTTCGTGGTCACCATGGCCTCGCAGAACCTCCCGGGGGTCGCGGTGATGCGCGCCTCCGGCTATAGCGCACCCATCTCGCCGGTGATCGGCTGGATCGGCGTGGTCAACACCGTGTTGGCGCCCTTTGGCGCCTATGCACTGAACCTGGCGGCGATCACCGCGGCGATCTGCATGGGTCGCGATGCCCATGAAGACCCCGCACGCCGCTACACCGCAGCGATGGCGGCCGGCGCCTTCTACATCCTGATCGGCCTGTTCGGCGCAACCGTGGCGGCGCTGTTCGCCGCCTTCCCCAGGGAACTGGTCGCCTGCGTGGCCGGCATCGCCCTGTTCGGCACCATCGGCAACAGCCTGGCCAGCGCACTGGCCGTGGAACGCGACCGCGAAGCCGCGCTGGTCACCTTCCTGGTCACCGCCTCCGGCGTGTCACTGGCCGGCATCGGCTCCGCATTCTGGGGCCTGGTGGCCGGTTCGCTATGCCTGCTGGTGCTGCGCCCACGGCTGCAGGCTCACTAGGACGTCGGCAGGAACGCCAGGCCCACTAGCAGCGCCAGTACCGCAGCAAGGCTGAGCACCAGGCCCAGCCAGCTGACGTCGCCGCGCCGGGCCAATTCCTCCTGCAGCGCGGCCGGGTCGCTGCCCTTCAGCGCGCGGGCCTGGGCGATCTGGCGCTGGCAGTGCCGCAGGTACCAGTGATTGGCGAACACGCCGGCGGTGACGCCCAGCGCCAGGCTTGAGATGGACGAGAAGGCCTGCGGCACGTCGAGCAGGGCTTCGGCCACGCTGCTGACCACCAGCACGGCGATCCACAGCATCGCCACCCGGTACATGCGCCGGTACATCATCCACGGCAGGCCGAACAGGAACGCGGGCCAGTGCCAGGTACCGGACGCATGGGGCACGCCCTGGTCCAGCCGCCAGCGCCGCCGGTACAGGGCGAAGTTGCGGCCGACCACCGCGGCGTACAGCGCCATGTCGCCTTCCAGCGGCTGGCTGTCCTGTGCGGTGCCCGCCAGCAGCGCCGGCGCCGTGTCGGGCGCGCGGTAGGGGTCATCGATGCCACGGTCGACGACAACCGCCGGGGCGGCCACGTCGGCCGTCTGGGGCGGCGGGTCGAGTTCGGCCAGCGGGCGCCAGGTCGGCATGCCCTCGCACCAGAGCAGGGTGGCGGCCCCTACCCTGCCCTCGGCCTGCAGCTGCCGCAGGGCGGCCAGGTCGACCGGTCCCTCGCGCTGGCTGCTGTTGGCGTAGAACCACTGTGCTTCCTGCATGCATCGCTCCTTGTCTGCAACGGGACCCCGTTCAGGGCTGGGGCTGGCTGGACAGCACCTGCACCAGGACGTGGCGGCCGCCCGGGGCCACGGTCACGACATCCGGGCCGGCGTTGGCCGCCTCCAGGCAGACGTACTCGCGCCAGCCATCGCCAACGTCGGCCATCTTCGCCGCCGCTTCAGCGCCGGGGTTCCAGGCCACCAGCGCGCGGCTGCCTTCGGTACGCAGTTCGATGCGGCGCTTGAGCACCGGGTCGCGCAGCACGTAGCGGCCACCGGCCGGACTGTAGATGCGATCGCTGCGGCCCGGATCGCGCGGGTCGCGCAGCGACCACGGCCCCTGCTGGCGGCGGGTCTGGGCGTAGTTTTCGTACTTGTCCTGGTAGGTCACCCCGTCCACGCCGTCCACTTCCACGCGGGTGGCGTCGCCCACGCGGAAGTAGTTGTGCAGGGCCTGGGTGAAGGTGGCCGGTGCGCTGCTGGTGTTCTCGGTAACCAGCTGCTGGCGCAGCTCGCGGCCCACGCGCACGGTCATGCTCAGGCGCAGGCCGAGATCCTGCAGCGCCGGCGGCGCCAGGGTCAGCTCGATGCTGCCGTCGTCGAGGCGGCGCGCCTGCTGCAGTTCCCACGGCAGGGTGCGGACGAAGCCGTGCGCCGGCACGTCATTGCCCTGGCCCTGGCGGCCGAAGTACGGCCAGCACACCGGGCTGCCGCCACGGATGGGCGTGGGCAGCTCGGCCCGCTTGGGCGAAAGCCACATGACGTCGGGCAGGCCCTTGGGCACGAAGGACAGCAGCTGGCCGCCGAACACGCTGATGGCGGCGGTGGCCTCGGGGGTTTCCACCAGCCAGGCATCGAGTCCCTGGAACTGGCCGCTGCTGACACCCTGGATCTGTTGCACGGTGGATCGACTCCGTAAGGCCGGCGACTGCGCGGCACTGTAGTTGGCGGGAAGGCTGAAACGGGTGGGCGTGGCCGGCGTGCGCGGTTCGGCCTGCAGCGCGCGCAGGATGCGCTGGCCGGGGCGGCCATCGGCGTCGGCCCAGCCCAGGCGCCGCTGCTCGACCTGGATCGCGCGCCGGCTGGCATTGCCGATCATGCCGTCGACGCTGCCGATATCGTGGCCACGTCCCAGCAGCAGGGTCTGCAACTGGCCGCGCTCGTCGCGGCCGAGGCCGGGATCATCGGTGGGCCAGGCGGTCGCCAGGCCGTTGCCGCCACGCAGGCGGTCGGCCAGGGTGGCGATGGCCAGGGCATAGCTCTCGGCGGCGTTGTAGCTGTAGATCGCATCGTAGTTGCGGAACACCAGCAACGCCGGGCCCTTAGCCCCGGCCGGCAGCAGCAGGGCCGCACGGGCATCGGCCGGCAGACCCTGCGGTGCGAGGGCGCTGCCATCCAGGCCGGTGATGCCCAGTGCGCGCCAGTCGGCCAGCGCGCGACGCTGGGTGCGCCCGGCCTGCGCCGTCTTGAAGCCCTCGGGAATACGCACCTCCATGCCCCACGGCTCGCCGCTGCGCCACCCGGCGCGCTTGAGATAGTTGGCGGTGGAGGCCAGTGCATCGGGAATGCTGCCGACCAGATTGCGGCGGCCATCGCCATCACCGTCGACGGCGATGCGCGCATAGGTGCTGGGCATGAACTGGGTGTGGCCGAAGGCGCCGGCCCAGGAACCGGTGAGTCCCTGCGCCTGCAGGTCGCCCTGCTCGATCAGCGTGATGAGCGCCAGCAGTTCGCCACGGAAGAAGGGCTGGCGACGGCCGGCGCAGGACAGCGTGGCCAGCGACTGCAGCAGCGGACGCTTGCCGAACACGCGGCCGTAGTCACTCTCCACGCCCCATACGGCGACGATGGTGGCCGGATCGACGCCGTACTGCGCCGATACCGGCTGCAACAGATCGCGATGCTGCTGCAGCATCGCCCGGCCATCGTCCACCCGCGGGCGATCGACCAGGGCGGCCAGGTAATCCCAGATCGGCGTGGTGAATTCCGGCTGAGCATCCAGCAGCGGCAGCACACTGGGGTCGGGCTGCAGGCCGGCGGTGATGGCAGCGAAGCGATCCGCGGCAATACCCTGCTTGGCGGCCGTGGCCTGCAGCTGCGTCATGCAGCGGGCGAAGGCCGGATCAGCGGCGGGTGTCGGTTGCGCCGTCAACGGCGCGGCCAGCGCGGCGGCCAGGCCGAGCGTGGTCATCAAGGGCATGGCGTCCTCCGTGTTGCCGGTGCTGGGGCCATGTTAGCGCGGGCAGACGGTCTGGCAGCCGCCAGGCATGGCCCGGCGCTACCGATGCGCAGCGGAGGCGCGCAGCAGGCGCAGGCCGTACGCCGGATCGGACGCGTTCCAGTGGGCGATGGCTTCCAGCCCGGCCTGCTGCAGCAGGTGGTTGAAGCTGGCATCGGTGTACTTGTGGCTGTACTCGACCCGGATCGGTTCGCCGGCCTGGAAGTGGAAGGTCTGGCCGTCCAGGTGCACGTCCTGCTCGCGCTGGCTGACCAGGTCGGTTTCGATGCGCAGGCGCGCTGTGCTGTAGCGGGCCTGGTGGCGGAAGCCATCGAGGTCGAAATCGCTGCCGACCTCGCGGTTGAGGCGGGCCAGCAGATTGAGGGTGAACGCGGCGGTGATGCCGTCGGCATCGTTGTAGGCGGCCTCGATCAGCGCCGGGTCCTTGTGCAGGTCGATGCCGACCAGCGCCAGGCCGTCATCGCCCATGGTCTGGCGCATCGCGCGCAGCAGGGCGATGGCCTCTTCGTCGGCGAAGTTGCCCAGGGTGGAACCGGGGAAGAACAGCAGGCGCCGTGCGGCCTCACGTCCCGGTTCGGGGACCTGTACCGGGCGGGTGAAGTCGGCGCAGACCGGCAGCATCTCCACCTGCGGCAGCGCCGGGGCCAGGTGGTCGATGCTGGACAGCAGCGCGGCGCGCGAGATCTCGATGGGGGTGTAGGCCACCGGATCGTGCAGGGCGGCCAGCAGCAGGGCGGTCTTGCGGCCGCTGCCACTGCCCAGTTCGACCACGTGGGCATGGGCGCCGACGGCGCTGGCAATTTCCGGCAGCACCCTGTCGAGCAGGGCCAGTTCGGTGCGCGTGGGGTAGTACTCGCGGGTGTGGGTGATCTGCTCGAACAGGCGCGAGCCACGCGCGTCGTAGAAATACTTGGACGGCAGCTGGCGTGCGGCGCACGAGAGGCCGGCCACGGCGTCGGCCATGATCTGCTGGCGGCCGGGGGTAAGGTCGGTCAGCGCCTGAAGCGCGTCCTGCACGGTACTCATGGAAGATCCCTCGCCAGGCGCAGGCCGGAGAACTGCCAGCGCGCCGGTGGATTGAAGAAGTTGCGGTAACTGCTGCGTACGTGGCCGCGCGGAGTGGCGCAGCTGCCGCCGCGCAACACCCACTGGCCACACATGAATTTGCCGTTGTACTCGCCCAGGTTGCCGCCGAAGGGCTGGAAGCCGGGGTAGGCGCCATAGGCGCTGGACGTCCATTCCCAGACATCCCCGAACATCTGCCGCAGGCCGCTGCCCAGCGCCGCGTGCGGGTGCAGCCGGTCGTCATCGGCGAAGTGGCCACTGGGCGGCTGCGTGGCGGCGGCCGCCTCCCATTCGAATTCGGTCGGCAGCCGTGCCTCATGCCAACGCGCGCAGGCGTCGGCTTCGTAATAGCTCAGGTGGCAGACCGGCGCATGTGGATCGAGCGCGCGCCAGCCGCCGAGGGTGTACTCGCGCTGCAGGTCGTCGTGCCAGTACAGCGGGTGCTGCCAGCCTTCGGCCTCGCACAGGGCCCAGCCTTCGCTGAGCCACCAGCGCGGATCGCGGTAGCCGCCGGCATCGACGAAGGCGCGGTACTCGCCGTTGCTGAGCGGGCGCTCGGCGATGGCGTGTGCGGGAACAAGTACGCGGTGCCGCGGCGATTCGTTGTCGTAGGCGAAGGGCGCGTGCTGCGGCCAGCGCGCTGCGCCGACGCTGACGATGCTTTCTTCCCGTGCAACCCAGCCCTGTGCGCTGGGCACGCTGACGGCCGCCGCGAGGTCTTCGCGATAGGGCGGCTGCAGCGGGTTGCACCACAGGGCGTGCTTGATGTCGGTCAGCAGCAGTTCCTGGTGCTGCTGTTCGTGCTGCAGGCCCAGCTGCAGGTGCTGCAGCGCTTCTTCACCGAGATCGCCATTGGCCAGGCGCGCCTGCACCTGCTCATCGACGTGCCGGCGATAGTCGCACACCTGCTGCAGCGAGGGCCGCGACAGCAGGCCACGACGTGGGCGAGCATGGGCCGGGCCAAGGCTCTTGTAATAACTGTTGAACAGAAAGTCCCAGGCCGGATCCCACGGCTGGTGGCCGCGTACGCTGGCCAGCACGAAGCGCTCGAAGAACCAGGTGGTGTGGGCAAGGTGCCATTTGGCCGGGCTGGCATCGTCCATGCTCTGCAGCATCGCGTCTTCAGCGCTGAGCGGTGCGGCCAGTTGCTGGCTGCGTCCACGCACATGGGCGAAGTGGCTGGCGAGTTCACGCTGCGGGGCAGCGACGGCGAGGATTGCGCTGTCCATGGGCAACAGCTTCGGCTGCTGCGGGTGAGCGCGATGTCATGGCCAGGTGGATGCTTGACCCATCAGGGGTTCAGACTGCATCGAGGTAGTACCAACGGCCGTCGATGCGCAGGAAGCGGCTGTGCTCGGTCATCCGCACCGCGCTGCCACCGCCGATGCGGTAGCGGGCGGTGAAGCGGACCTCGGCACTGTCCGCGCCGGTGACGGTATGTTCGTTCACGGTCAGGCCCAGCCACTGGGTGCGCTGGCCTGGTGCCTCGTCCAGCGAAAGTCCGGCCGGGCGCGTGTCCGGGTGCCAGGTCTGGCGCAGGTAGTCGGCCAGCTGGCGTACGTAGGCGCTGTAGCGCGAACGCATCAGCCGCTCGGCATCGGGCGCGGCCTCGCCAGCGTGGTAACGGCCGCAGCAGGCGGCGTAGTCGGCGGGCAGGCCGCAGGGACAGGGATCGGCGGGTGTTCGGGTCATGCCGGTATTGTCGCGCGGGACGCCCCCGGCATCCATCGGCGACAGGCGTATGCTGTCGCCCCCCATCCAAGTGTCGATCGCCGTGCTGGAACTGGTTCCCCCTGAGTTGTGGTGGTTGGTGGTGATTGCCTTCATCGCCGGCCTGGTCGATGCGGCGGTGGGCGGCGGCGGGCTGGTGCAGCTGCCGGGCCTGTTCACGGTGCTGCCGCAGCAGACGCCGGCCATGCTGTTCGGCACCAACAAGTTCAGTTCGATGTTCGGCACCGGCGCGGCAGCCTGGCGCTATGCGCGCAACGTGCGCTTCCCTTGGAAACCGGTGCTGTTCGCCGCCGGCACCGCCTTCATCTTCTCCTTCGCCGGTGCCACGGCGGTCAGCCTGCTGCCCAAGGAGGCGGTACGCCCGCTGGTGCTGGTGCTGCTGGTGGCAATGCTGGGCTACACGCTGTGGAAGAAGGATTTCGGTGCCCTGCACCGGCCGCAGGAGATCGGCCGCCGCGAGCTGGCCATCGCGCTGGCCATCGGCGCGGCGATCGGTTTCTACGACGGCTTCTTCGGGCCGGGCACCGGCAGCTTCCTGATCTTCCTGTTCGTGCGCTTCTTCGGCCTGGATTTCCTTCGCGCCTCGGCGGCGTCGAAGGTGGTGAACCTGGCGACGAACGTGGCGGCGATCTCGTTCTTCATCCCCACCGGCAACATCCTGTGGCTGTTCGCGCTGCCGATGGCGGCGGCCAACATCTTCGGCTCGGTGGTGGGCACGCGGCTGGCGCTGAAGGGCGGCACGCCGTTCATCCGCAAGCTGTTCGTGGGGCTGGTAGTGGTGCTGATCGCGCGGATGGCGTGGGATACGTTCCGCGGGGCGTGAGGGCGAAATGTCGCCGGGCATGGCCCGGCGCTACCCGGTAGGTGCCAACCTTGGTTGGCACGGGGTTTCCCGAGGCGGTCAGGCCTCGGCTTCTTCCGGTTCGTTGGCCTGCTGGCGGCTGCGCTCGGGCAGCTTCAGGCGCTTGCCTTCTTCGTCGTACTCGATGAGCAGCACGCCCGAGTCGTGGCGGCCGCTGATCTCGACGAAGCAGGCGCCGCCGATGAACGGCTCCAGCGTCATCACCGACTTCAACGGGGTGGCGACCACCATCTGGAAGCCGAAGTTGTCGAAGATGTTCATCGCCAGCGCAGTGAACTCGTTGTCGGCCTTGTCGAAGGCTTCGTCGAGCACGACGGCGGCATAGCTGGGCAGCTGGCTGTCGGCGCCGCCGAGCTGGTAGCGCAGTGCTGCGGCCAGGCAGGTGGTAGCCAGCTTCTGCCGCTGGCCACCGGACTTGCCGGCGCCGCTGCGGTAGATCTCGACCTGCTGGCGCGTTTCCGCGTCCAGCTCCACGCCGATGAACTCGACGTGCATGCGCACGTCCAGCACCAGTTCGCGCCAGCGCTTGTCCTCGCCTTCCTGCGAACCGAGGCGGTTGACCAGCTGGCGCAGCACGGTGAACTGCGATTCGGCCAGCTCGCGCTGTTCGGTCTGCTGCTGCGACAACACCTCGCGCAGCTGCAGGTGGAACTCACCCACTTCCGGCAGGCGGCGGTCGCTCAGCTCGATTGTCAGCAGGGTGCCGCGGTTGAACGGTACCTGTTCCAGGCTGGCGTTGACCTCGTCCAGGCGCTGGCCGATCGACTTGCGGGCCTCGGCGCTGTGGCGCTGCAGGGCCAGCAGGTTGTTCTTGCTCTGGTTCTGCAGCAGGTCGAAGAAGCGCTCTTCATGCTGCGGCAGGCCGTCGCGTTCCAGGCGTTCCAGGCGGGCGAGGAAATCCTCGGCCGAAGCCACCGACACGGTGAAGTCGCCCGATTCTTCCGGCCACTGCTGGATGAAGCGGCGGAAGCAGCCCAGCAGCAGGTTCTCGATGCGGTTGACGTCCTGCTGCGAGGACGACAGCTGTTCATTCAGCGCGTTGCTGACCTGGCGCATGTGCGCTTCCAGCGTTTCCAGGCTGAGCGGACCCTGCTCCTGCAGGCGCTCGGCCAGGCCGGCTTCCTGGTCCTCAGCCAGCGCCGGCAGCACCAGGGCGCGGCTCTGCTGGCGGGCACGGTCCAGGCGGTCGCGTTCGCGCACCAGCTGGCCGCGCTCGACGCGGGTGTCTTCATAGGTACGGCGGGCCTGCTCGATATCGGCGCGCACGGCGTCGATCTGCTTGGCCAGGCGGGCGAGGTCGGCGTTGCCTTCGCGCAGGTCGCGCAGGGTGGCTTCGATATCGGCCAGGCGCTGCTGCGGCGCGGCCACGTCGATCTCGTTCCACTGGATGCCGATCAGCTCATGGCAGGCCAGGCGGCGTTCGTTGTCGCGGTCACGCTGGCCGCGCAGGCTGGCGATATCGGTATCGCAGCTGGCGATGCGCTTGGCCAGTTCCTGCGCTTCGCGCTCGAACACGACCAGCTTGTCGCGGTTGTTGAAGCCGAGGATCCAGCGGCGGCGGTCGTTCACCGCGCTGCGGTCATCCTTCTCGAAGCGGTCGCCCGGATGCTTGACCTGGCCTTCGCGGGTGATACCGCGGTCGACGTTGCGCAGCTGCTTGGCATCGACGCATTCGTAATCGAAGCGCTTGCCCAGCTCGCGGCGCAGCCAGCCCTCGAAGGCGTGGTCGCGCAGTTCCAGTTTGTGCAGCAGCGAACGCGCGGACGGTTCGCGGGCGAACGCATCGTCGTTGCGACGCACGCGGTAGTAGGTGAAACGCATGCCGAGGTGGGTGCGGTTCACCCAGTCGGCTACCTCGTTGTAGTGCTTGTCGTCCACCAGCAGCGACTGCGCGAATCCGCCCAGCACGCGCTCGATGGCGCCCTGCCAGTTCTGCTCCTCGGTGCGGACCTGGATCAGTTCGCCGACGAAGGGCAGCGAGGCTTCGGAAATGCCGGTTTCCTCGGCCAGGCGTGCGCGCAGCTTCTGCATCGGTGCGGGAATGCTGGACGGCGTGCGCTGCATCGCTTCCAGTTCGCCACGCACTTCGCCGAAGCGACGTTCATCATCGCGCTTGCCGCCCAGCCGTTCGCTGATCGCATCGTCCAGCGCCGCCGAAGCTCGCTGGCGGTCCTGCAGTTCGTTCTGCGCGCGTTCGACCAGTTCGGAGAACCCGTGCGCGTCTTCCGGCAGCTCGGCCTGCAGGTGGCGCGCGGCCTCGCGGGCCTGCGCCTGCTTGGCCAGGCGACGGTCGCGCTCGGCTTCGGCGCGGCCCTGTTCGCGTTCCAGTTCCTCGATGCGCTCACCGCCCTGCTGGCGGCGCTGCAGTTCCAGCTCGGCCAGGCGTTCGGTGTGGTTGTCCAGCGCCGCACGGCGCTGGGCTTCTTCGCCGAGCAGGCCGCGGTCGCGCACGTCCATCTCGCGCAGGCGCGCTTCGATCAGCAGCTGGCGGCGGCTTTCGCGGAAGCTGTCGATGCCCAGCTTCAGGGTCTCGTCATCGCCGCGCTGGCGATGCATGTGCTTCAGTTCGGTGTAGTGCCCGCGCGCCGGCAGCAGGGTTTCCACCTGGCGGCGGGCGGTGACCACGGCCTGGTGCGCACCGTCGAGTTCGGCGAAATCACTGACCAGGCGCTCGGCGGCATCGAAGGTGCGCGGTGTGTCCAGCATGAAGTCGCGCAGGAAGACGTTGAGGTCGCCCAGGTTCTTCGCCGACTGCGTCTTGTGCAGCAGGCGCAGCGCCATCTCGTTGTCGATGCCCAGCAGGTGCCGGAAGCGCTCGGCGTAGCCGGAGAACGTATCGAAGTGGTGGATGTCGGCCAGCTTCTGCTTCAGCTTGCGCAGGTCCAGGTCGAAGCCGCCGAGGTCCTTGGCGATGTCGAACGGGCGCTCGGCGATCATGTAGTGCTTGCGCACGTCGCCGGCCGAGGTGCCGTTGCCGGAGATCCACAGCAGGCGTACCAGGCACACCACGCGACCATCGCCGGCGCGGTATTCCAGCACCAAGGCGGTCCAGGTCGCGCCCTTGCGCAGGTACTGGGTGGCGATCTCGCCGGTGCCGCTGTCCTGCTGGTCGGCCCACGCGCCGCGCACGTAGGAGACCAGGTTGCGGTCGCGGCCACTGCGCTCGGCTTCACGCGCGGCGGCGTTGAAGTCGACGATGGCCGGCGGCGTCAGCAGCGCGGACATCGCATCGAGCAGGGTCGACTTACCCGAGCCGGAACGACCGACGAACAGGAAGCCGCGCTCGGCGATCGGCACTTCGGTCAGGCCGTTGAAGGTGCCCCAGTTGTGCACCTGCAGGCGGCGCATGCGGAACTGCTGCAGGCGCGGGTCCGGCAGGCCTTCATTGAACAGGGCGGGAGTGTGCTTGGAAATGGCCATGCGGTGCTCGGGTCTCTCAGGCTTCTGCAGCCGGGGTTTCGCGCAGCTGGCGGTACACCGCCGAAAGCTGGGACACGTCTTCGGCGGAGAACATCAGCTTCAGCGCCGGCGAGACTTCGTGGCGGTCTTCCTGGCCGCCGAGGCGGGTCAGGATGTGGTTGTCCTTCATCTTCTGCACGGCCGAGGCGACGCGGCGGTTGAAGCCGGCGCGGTCGGTGGACAGGTTCTTCTCGTAGATGGCCAGCGCTTCGGCCATCTCGGCATCGGCGACGACAGCGCGGTTGCCGCGCGCATCGGCCTCGGCCAGCTGCTGGCGCAGGTACAGCAGCAGCACCGAATCGATGAAGGTCAGCGGCGAGGTACGCAGCAGCACCGGCGCATCGACGTCTTCGGTGTCGGCCTGGCGGGTGAAGGCCACGCCGCTGTCACGGTCCAGCACCAGTTCCAGGAACAGGTCGGCCAGCGACGAGCGGATTGCGGCTTCGCTGCGGATCAGCGCCGGCCACAGCTTGGCGTGGCGCAGCTGGTCGATGCTGGGGCCGATCAGCAGCTGGCACAGCGCGCGGCGCGCATCCAGCGGCAGGCGGCCGGTATCGCCCATGTAATAGACGTCGTTGCCACGGCGCGGCTGTGCGGCAACCGGTGCCGGTTCGGCCTCGTAGGCGTCTTCGACCAGGTCGGGTGCCGCTGCTTCGATGGGATCTTCATGCCAGCTCATGGCGTCTCTCCTGGGTGAACCAAACCAGCGGAATACGTGCGCGGCGCACCTGGCCGTCGCCGCCGCGCCATTGCGCAAGCTCCTGCTCGCCGGCAACCACGTTGCCGAAGCGCGTGCCCAGCGACAGGTAGCCGATGACGCTGCCCAGGCCCTGCGGCGCTTCGCGCTGGGCCAGGGCTTCGGCGATGCTCAGGCGTGGCTGCGCGTCCAGCAGCTCGTGCAGGTCGCGGCGCAGGGTACGGAAGTCGATTTCCGACGAGGCCACCAGGTCGCCCACGCTTTCCAGGCTGATGGCGGCCGCATCGTTGTATTCGACGTTGCCATCGACCTGGGCGCTGCGCGGGTCGTGCAGCTTCCACTGCGACCACGAACGCAGGCGGCTGGTGGTCAGCTGCAGATCGCGGCCGATGCTGCGCTGGGCGGGGAAATCATCGCGCAGGGCCAGTGCTTCGGACTGCGCCTGCTTCAGCAGCTGGTTGAGGCGGCGCTGTTCCAGGTAGCCACGGCTCTGCACGAAGCCGCGCAGGCTGCGCGCGAAGTTCTGCAGTACGTCGTGCACCTGGCCGCCGCGTTCCAGCATGGTGCTGGTGAAGCCGCGCAGGAAATTGCGTTCGTTGCGGTCCAGGCGACGGGCGAAGCCGCGCGCGAGCACGGCCTCCAGCGCGGCGTCGAGCTGGGCGCTCTGTTCGGCATCGTTGAGCAGGCGCCAGAACGCCTGGAAGCTGCGGCCGGCATCGCTTTCGCCGATGACGTCGACGCCTTCGAACAACTGCGACAGCACGTCGCCGCGCTCGCCTTCGTCGTCGATGATGCGTTCGCGGAAATCGCGGTTGAGCTGCTCGAAGTCATCGCGCACGCGGCGGAAGTCCTCGGTCAGTTCGTCGGCCAGGCCGATGATCTGGCGGGTGCGTTCCAGCGCGCGCTTGCCGTCGAGGGCGACCACGCGGCCAGCGCCGACGCGGGCGATCTCGGCATCGATGCGGTCGCGCTCGTCGTGCAGCGCGGACAGGCGCGCATCCGGATCGGCTTCGGTCTGCGCGGCCAGCGCGGAGAGCTGCTCGATGACCAGCGCCAGGCGGCTTTCGGTAGCGGCCACGCGGGCCTGCTCCAGGCTGTCAGCGAAACGGATCGCCTGCAGCGCCTGGGTCGACAGCTCGTACTGCTCCTGGTCGGCGCCTTCGGGCAGGCGGCGTTCCAGCCAGCCCTGGGCCAGCCAGTGGGCGATGTAGGCCTGGGCGGTACGCGGCAGCTCACGCGACAGTTCGTCGCCGGCCAGCTGATCCAGCGCGCGTTGCAGGCGCTCGTTCAGTACCGAGGACGGCAGCGTGCGCTCGCCCTCCATCAGCAGGCCCTGCAGCAGGCCGATGATTTCCGGGGCGTGGTCGGCGGCAAGCAGCTTCCACTGGGGCTGTTCGCGCAGATGGCGATAACGGGCAATACGTTCGCGGTGCTTCATGCAGCGAAGGGATTCATGGACGCAGAAGGCTGCGGGCAGCCATGCACGGCCGCCGCGGGGGCAGCCGTGGACGTGCCGGCCACGCGGAGCCGGCGCGGTGCGGGCAAGCGGCTCAGCGCCTGCCGCCCACTTCGATGAAGCGCAGGAACTCGGCGCGGGTACGCGCGTCGTCGCGGAAGCTGCCCAGCATCTTGGAGGTGACCATGCTGACGCCGCGCTTGTGGATGCCGCGGGTGGTCATGCATTCGTGGGCGCCTTCGACGACCACGCCGACGCCGATCGGCTGCAGCACATCCTGGATGCACTGGGCGATCTGCGCGGTCATCTTTTCCTGCACCTGGAAGCGGCGGGCGTAGGCTTCGACGACGCGGGCCAGCTTGCTGATACCCACCACCTTGCCGGCCGGCAGGTAGCCGACGTGCACGCGGCCGATGATCGGCGCCATGTGGTGTTCGCAGTGGCTTTCGTACTCGATGTCGCGCAGGACGATCAGTTCGTCGTAGCCGGCCACTTCCTCGAAGGTCCGCTCCATGTAGGCGCGCGGGTCGTCGCGGTAGCCGCTGAACCAGTCGCCATAGGCTTCGGCGACACGGCGCGGGGTATCCAGCAGGCCTTCACGGGACGGGTCCTCGCCGGCCCAGCGCAGCAGGGTGCGCACCGCATCCTCGGCCTGGTCCTGGGTCACATCGCTCTGCGGGGCGGCCTTTTCGTTGTTCTTGCTCATTGCGTACAGCGTCCCGAACGGGGGGCGAGCATCGTACCCGACCGGGGGGTGGGTCGTCCTGTGGGGACGGTTCATCGGGGGGGCTTCCGGCGCGTTGTTGCTATCGGTCTGGAGGGGGAGAGGGGGCTGCGCAGGACACGCCGTAAACCCGTCCTTGGGGGCTCGATGGCGCCATCCGTGGCGCCAACGGTCCTGCGCAGCCCCCTCTCCCCCTCCCGGACAGTTCCCTGGCGCGCGGCGAGACCGCCCGAAAGCGGGGGCAAAAGCGGGGGGTCATGGTTCCGGAAGCACCGCGCGCCGCTGCCGGGGTGGGTGCGGACCGTTGGTCCGCACCGCTTCGGCTCCTGCCCTTGCCTTTAAAGAGCCAACCCTCCGCGCCCACGGAGTGATGGGAGGGCTGCGGGGGCCGGGCGGGGCAGGACCGTCCGCGGCATGGATGCCGCGGCCGAGCCCCCAGGGACGGGTTTACGGCGTGTCCTGCCCCGTCCGGCCCCCGCAGCCCACCGACAACCAGCAGGCGCAACGCTTTCCTCAGTACACCCCCCAATCAACCATTCAGCAAGAACTATTGATAGGAATGAAATTAGTAGTATCCTATCTATCTCTTATGGACCGACCCCTCGACGACCGTACCCGGCTGCAGATGCAGCTCAGCTCCGGCCTGCTCTATGCAGGACGGCAGTGGCAGCGCCTGGCCGACAGCCGGCTTGGCAGCTACGGCATCTCCACCGCCTGCACCATGCCCCTGCTGATGATCGGCCGCTCCGGCGGCGGTATCCGCCAGGTGGCACTGGCCCAGCAGCTGGGCATGGAAGGCCCGTCCCTGGTGCGCCTGCTGGACAAGCTGTGCGCCAGCGACCTGGTCCGCCGCGAAAGCGACGCCAGCGACCGCCGCGCCAACCTGCTGTGGCTGACCGACGAGGGACAGGCGCTGGTGCGCGAGCTGGAAGAACAGCTCATCGGCCTGCGCCAGGACGTGTTCGGCGAACTTTCCATGGATGAACTGCAGGCCGTGCTGAAGGCATGGCGCCTGCTGGCCGAGGCGGCCGACCGCATCACGTAAGCGCGTTGTCCTTGAAACACCGCCGCTGCCGTGCAGGCGCCAGCGGCTTTTGCCCGTTGCCGTTGTCCTGTGTGTTGCCCTCCCCTCCCCCATCTCGCCCCCCTACCGATGCCCGGTGAATTCAGTCTCCACGGAGTGTTCGTCCCGACCCTGCTCGGGTTGATGTTGTTGGCCTACCTGGTCAACAGCGGCCTGCACGCGCTGCTGCAGCGTGCAGGTGCCTACCGCCATGTCTGGCATCCGGCGCTGTTCAACCTGGCGCTGTACGGGATCGTGCTCGGCCTGCTGTTCCACCTCCTGCGTTGGATGCAATCGTGAACAAGATCGTGAAGAAGACCCTTCCCATACTGCTGACCAGCGCGGCGGTGATCGTGGCCCTGCTGGTCCTGCGCCAGCTGTGGGTCTATTACATGGATGAGCCGTGGACCCGCGATGCCCATGTCGGCGCCGACGTGGTGCAGGTGGCCCCCGATGTGTCCGGCCTGGTGGAATCGGTGAACGTGGCCGACAACCAGGCGGTGAAGAAGGGCGACGTACTGTTCGTGATCGACCGCGCCCGTTACCGCATCGCGCTGGAGCAGGCCAAGGCCAGCCTGGCCGAGCGCCAGGCCTCGGTGACGCAGCTGCGCCGCGAGATCGGCCGCGACCGCAGCCTGCAGGACCTGGTGGCCGCCGAGGACGCCGAAGTGCGCCGCGCCAAGCTGCAGGCCGCGCAGGCGTCGCTGGCCACCGCCCAGGCCGCGGTCGACCTGGCTGATCTGAACCTGGCACGCACCGAAGTGCACGCGCCGGCTGACGGCCGGGTCAACGACCGCACCATGCGCGTGGGCGACTACGTGGTGGCCGGCAAGCCGGTGCTGGCGCTGCTGGATACCGGCTCGTTCCGCATCGATGGCTACTTCGAGGAAACCCGCCTGCGCGGCGTGGCGCCCGGGCAGGCCGTGGACATCCGCCTGATGGGCGAATCGACCGCGCTGCGCGGCCACGTCGAAAGCATCGCCGCCGGCATCGAGGACCGCTACCGCAGCAACGGCAGCACGCTGCTGCCGAACGTGACCCCGGCCTTCGACTGGGTGCGGCTGGCGCAGCGCATCCCGGTGCGCATCGCCATCGATGACGTACCCCGGGGCGTGGAACTGATCGCCGGCCGTACCGCCACGGTGACGGTCGAAACCAACAGCAGGAAGCACGCAGACAAGGCCGGCACCACGCCGACACAGGCGGGCCTGTGAATACCCCCCTGCCCCGTCTCGGCCTGATCGTTGCGCTGGCCAGCCTGGCGGCCTGCAAGACCGTCGGCCCGGATTACGCCCTGCCGGAAGGCTCGGCCTTCAAACGCCCGGAGGCCAATGCCGCCTTCATCGACACCCAGAACCCGGACGTCGCCGCCGACCAGGCGCTGCCCGACCGCTGGTGGTCGCTGTACAACGATCCGGTGCTGGATGGCCTGATCACCCAGGCACTGCGTGACAACGTCGAGCTGAAGGCCGCCGATGCGCACCTGCGCCGTGCCGCCGCCGTGTACGAGCAGGCGATGGATGCCGGTGGCTTCGAGTACGAAGCCGAAGCCGGCGTCAGCCGCGCGCAGCTGTCGGCCGAAGCCTTCCTGCAGGAACACGAGCTGCCGGTGATCAACCTGGCCGACGGCAAATTCGCGGTCAGCTACCAGTTCGATCTGTTCGGCAAGCTCAAGCGCGGTGCCGAAGCGGCCCGCGCCGACGAGCAGTCGGTGGCCGCCGCACGCGACCTGGCGCAGGTGAGCGTGGTGGCCCAGGTGGCCGACAGCTACCTGGAAATCTGCCACGCCAACCACGAACTGCACGTGGCCGAGCATTCGCTGCAGCTGCAGCAGCGCAGCCGCTCGGTCACCCAGCGCCTGATCAGTGCCGGCCGCGGCACGCCGCCGGAGCTGGCCCGCGCCAACGCGCAGGTCGCCCTGCTGGAAGCCGCACTGCCGCCGCTGCGCGCGCAGCGCTCGGCTGCGGCCTATTCGCTGGCCGCGCTGCTGGGGCAGATCCCCGGCCAGCTGCCGCCCGGCGTGATCGACTGCGCCGACGCGCCGCGCCTGGCCCAGCCGCTGCCGGTGGGTGATGGCCGCGCCCTGCTGCAGCGTCGCCCCGACATCCGCCAGGCCGAGCGCAAGCTGGCCTCGGCCACCGCACGCATCGGCGTGGCCACCGCCGAGCTGTACCCGGATATCCGTCTGGGTGCCTCGCTGGGTGCCGCCGGCCTGCTGGAAGACTTCGGCCAGCCGATGACCCAGCAGTGGTCGATCGGCCCGCTGATCTCGTGGACGCTGCCGTCCACGGGCACCCACGCCCGCATCCACGCCGCCGAAGCCGGTGCCGACGCCGCGCTGGCCGAGTTCGACCATGCGGTGCTGCAGGCCCTGCGCGAGACGCAGACCGCACTGGACCGCTACGCGCAGGACCTGCGCCGCCTGCAGTCGCTGCGCGAAGCCCAGCAGCAGGCTGCGCTGGCCGCCGAGCAGAACCGCCGGCTGTACCAGGCCGGGCGCACCCCGTACCTGTCCAGCCTGGATGCCGACCGCAGCCTGGTGACCAGTGATGCCACTCTGGCCGCGGCCGAGGCGCAGGTCTCGCGCGACCAGATCCATCTGTTCCTGGTGCTGGGTGGCGGCTGGCAGACCACGGTCGCACCGGCAGCCCCCGCCACCGCGCAGGCCACGGCGAAGTAAGCCATGAACGCGCTGACCGACCGCCAGGCGTGGCTGTTCTCGATCAAGACCTACCTGGCCGCGGTGGCCGCGCTGTACATCGCCATGGCCGGCAACCTGTCGCGTCCGTACTGGGCGATGGGCACGGTGTACATCGTCAGCCAGCCGCTGCTGGGCCCGACCCGGGCCAAGGGCGTGTACCGCATCGTCGGCACCCTGGTGGCCGGCCTGGCCACCCTGCTGGTGCTGCCGGCACTGGTGGAAACGCCCATGGTGCTGAGCGCGGCGATGTCGATCTGGCTGGCAGGCTGCCTGTTCCTGGCCCTGCTCAACCGTGGCCCGCGCGGCTACGCGTTCCTGCTGGCCGGCTACACCACCGCCTTTATCGGCTTCCCGGCGGTGACCTCGCCGGAAACCATTTTCGACACGGTGGTGGCGCGCAGCGAGGAGATCATCCTCGGCACGGTGGTGGCGGTGCTGGCCGCGTCGCTGCTGTTCCCGGCCTCGGTGCAGCCGATGCTGCGCACCCGCATCGGCAACTGGATGGAGGATGCCGCGCAGTGGTGCAGGCAGATCCTCGAGCGTGGCCGCGCACATGCCCCGCGCAACCGGCTGGCCGCCGACCTGGTGCAGTTCGAGGCGCTCATCGAGTTCCTGCGCCGCGATGATCCGCGCCATGCGGGCTCTGCTGTTTCGATGGAACGCCTGCGCGAGCGCATGCTGCTGTTGCTGCCGGTGCTGTCGTCGATTGCCGACCGCCTGAGCGCGCTGCGCAGCGAGGGCCAGACGCTGCCCGAGGGCCTGCCGGCGCTGGTCGATGACATCCACGACTGGATCGATACGCCCGCCAGTGCCAGCGATTACGCCCGCCTGCGTGCGCGCATCAGCGCGCTGAAGCCGCAGGTGGACAGCGACCTGCAGCACCTGCAGCTGGCCAGTCTGCTGCTGCGCCTGGAGGAGCTGGTGGACCTGTGGCAGGACTGCCGCACCCTGCAACACGCCATCGACCACGGCACCGCGCCGCTGGACCGCGCCCATTACCGCATCCGCACCGAGCGGGTAGCCACCGACAAGCACGTGGACTACGGCATGGCGCTGTTCTCCGCGCTCAGTGCCGGCGTGGCGCTGATGAGCTACTGCGTGCTGTGGATCGGCCTGGGTTGGGAAGGCGGCGGCAACGGCGCGATGATGGCGGCGGTGGCGGCCGCGTTCTTTGCAGCGCAGGACGACCCGGCGCCGAGCATGGTCTCGTTCCTGGTCTGGGCCATCGTCGCTTCGCTGGTGGCCGGCGTGTATCTGTTCGGCGTGTTCCCGGCCGTGCATGACTTCGGCCTGCTGGCCCTGGTGCTTGCGCTGGCGTTCCTGCCGCTGGGCCTGCTGCTGCACCACCCCAAGAGCGCGCTGTTCGCGCTGCCGCTGACGGTGAACCTGGCCGCGCTGCTGAGCCTGCAGAACACCTACAGCGCCAACATCCAGAGCTTCCTCAACTCGTCCATCGCGATGTTCATCGGCATTGGCTTCGCGGTGGTGATGACCCGCCTGTTCCGTTCGGTGGGTGCCGAGTGGACCGCGCGCCGGCTGGTGCGGCAGGGCTGGACCACGCTGGCCGAAGCCGCCGAAGGGCGCGGCCAGCAGGACCGCCAGCGCTTCGCCGCACGCATGCTCGACCTGCTGGGCCTGCTCGCCCCGCGCCTGGCGGCGACGCCGGAAGGCAGCGACATCGCCTCGGTGGACATGCTCAACGAAGCGCGCATCGGCCTGAACATCCTGCAGCTGCGCCGTGCCCGCCTGGAGCTGCCGGAGCGCAGTCGCGAGGCGGTCGAGCACATCTTGGAAGAAATCGCCGCGCACTACCGTCGGCAGATTGCCGCACGCCGTCCGATTGCCGCCGCCGAAGCACTGCGCGAGCGCCTGGATACGTCGCTGGGCCGGGTCGGTGGCGTAGGTGCCTGCAAGGCACGCGACGAGGCGCTGATGGGTCTGATCGGCCTGCGCTTCGCGCTGTTCCCCGAGGCGAAGGCGTTGGCGCCGGGCTTGGCGGACACTGCTGCGCCGTCCGTGTGACGCGATCCGCCGGGCACGGCCCGGCGCTACCGGGGCATCGCGAACGATCCGCGGGGCGCGGCGCAATAATGAGCGGTAGCGCCGGGCCATGCCCGGCGGCCTCTCGCCCCGACAACAGGACGGTTCAATGAGTTACGACATGATGGTGTTCGAGCCCAGCGCTGCACCACGCGAAGCAGCGGCCTTCATCGCCTGGTTCGAGAAGCAGGTGCAGTGGGGCGAAAACCACGAGTACGACGATCCGGCGGTGAGCAGCCCGGCGCTGCAGGCGTGGTTCGCGGAGATGGCACAGGACTTCCCGCCGATGAACGGGCCGCTGAGCAACGACGATGACGACCGAGCCGAGGTGACCGACTACAGCATCGGCCGCGCGGTGATCTACGGCGCATTCGCGTATCCGGTGGCAGAGCGTGCGCATGGGCGCGTGCAGGACCTGGCCGAGAAGCATGGCGTGGGGTTCTTCGATCTGAGTGCGGATGAGGCGGCGATCGTGTTCCCGGATGGGCTGGTGTTGATCGCGGAGTGAGGGTGGCGGCAGGGCTGCGCCCTGCACCTGCTCGATGCAACGTCAACGTCAACGTCAAAAGCTGGCTATCCGTGGGATGGCGGGGTGGGTCCGGTTGCGGGGAACGCTCTGTTGGAACGGCGTTCTGCTTGGGTGGGTGCCGACCATTGGTCGGCACGGGGTCGGATATCGATGTCTGACAGATGTGTCGACCGACGGTCGACTCCTGCCAACAGCCGCAGTTGCCAGTAGATCCACGCCATGCGTGGATGGGGGTCAGAGCCCGTGGGGAACGGGATCCGACCCGGCTTCGGCGCCCAGCCGCCACGCGAGGCCACCCAACCGGCTCGCATGCCGCTTCAGCGAGGCCACCAGCACTTCTTCGCTGCCGGCCACATGCAGGTTGCGGGGAACGCTCTGTTGGAACGGCGTTCTGCTTGGGTGGGTGCCGACCGTTGGTCGGCACGGGGTCGGATATCGATGTCTGACAGGTGTGTCGACCGACGGTCGACTCCTGCCAACAGCCGCAGTTGCCAGTAGATCCACGCCATGCGTGGATGGGGGTCAGAGCCCGTGGGGAACGGGATCCGACCCGGCTTCGGCGCCCAGCCGCCACGCGAGGCCACCCAACCGGCTCGCATGCCGCTTCAGCGAGGCCACCAGCACTTCTTCGCTGCCGGCCACATGCAGGCGCTGGCGGGCGCGGGTGAGGCCGGTGTAGACCAGTTCGCGCGACAGCACGCGGCTGTCCTGCCGCGGCAGCTGCAGCCACACTTCATCGAACTCCGAGCCCTGTGCCTTGTGCACGGTCATCGCGAAGGCGCTTTCGTGCGCGGGCAGTGCGGCCGGGTGGAACGCGCGCGGCTGATCGACGCTGTCGCCGGGGAACCAGGCCACCATCGCCCCGCTGGCATCGCGCAGGCAGATGCCGATGTCACCGTTGAACAGGCGATGGCGGTAGCTGTTTTCGGTCACCAGCAGCAGGCGACCCTGGAAGTAGCCGGGCGTGTTGCCGGCCAGCAGCTGTTCGATGCGGCTGTTGAGCCCGCGTGCGCCCTGCGGGCCCTCGCGCAGGGCGGTCAGCACGCGCAGGCGACCGGCCTGCTGCAGCGCGCGGCCCGGGTCTTCGGCCTCGGCCAGCGCGCGCCAGTGCGAAAGCAGGTGCTCGCGCTGGCCACGCAGCGGGTCGGCATCGTCCTCGTGGAAGCTGACCCCGGACAGGCTGCCGCTGCGCAGCAGGGCCAGCGCGGTGCCGCTGTCACCTTCACGCACCGCCTGCGCCAGCGGTACCAGCTGCAGGGCATCGCTCTGCCGGTAGCCGCGCTGCAGTTGCACGCGACGGCCGGCGAAGGCGCGTGGCGCGGCCTGCGGCTGCAGGGTCGGCGCGGCCAGCAGCCCGTGCAAAGCCTGCGCGTCATCGGCACGGGTGCCGCTGCCATCGCCGCTGGCACGCAGGATGGCGCTGAGCACATCGCCTGCTTCCACCGAGGGCAGCTGATCCGGGTCACCCAGCAGGATCAGCCGCGTGCCGCTGGCGATGGCATCGACCAGCTTGGCCATCAGCGGCAGGTCGATCATCGAGGCTTCGTCCACCACCACCACGTCCACCGGCAACGGGTTGTCGGCGTGATGGCGGAAGCGCGGCGAATCGGGAATGACACCGAGCAGGCGATGCAGGGTGGTGCCGGTGCTCGGCAGCGCCGCGCACAGCGCCGGGTCCAGGCCTTCCTCCTGCAGGCGCTGCACAGCCAGCCGCAGGCTTTCGGCCATGCGCTCGGCGGCGCGCCCGGTCGGTGCGGCCAGCGCGACCTGCGGCACCGGCTCGCCGGCATGCAGGGCCTGCGCGGCCAGCAGCAGCAACAGGCGCGCGATGGTGGTGGTCTTCCCGGTACCGGGGCCGCCGGTGACCAGCGCCAACGGGTGGCGCAGAGTCACGCCGGCGGCACGCGCCTGGTGGTCTTCCTGGGTGGCGGCAGCGGGGAACAGGCACGCGAACAACGGCGCCAGCGCCGCCATGTCCGGCGCCGGCAACGGGTGCCGGCCGATGCGCTGCAGGCCGGCGGCCAGCTGCCGCTCGTATTCGCGGTAACGGCGCAGGTACAGCAGCCCGTTCTCCAGCACCAGCGGTGCCTCATCGGCGGCTGCTTCGGGATCCTCCGGCTGCGCCACCCACGGCGATGCCTGCAGCTGGGCCAGCCACTGCGCCGGCGCGGGCCAGGCCTGGAAGCCTTCCAGCAGGCGCTGCGGCTGTGACGGATCGAAGGCGGCATGCCCCTGTGACACCGCCAGCGATGCCAGCGCGGCGGCAACCGCCACACCATCGGGGGTGTCCTCGCGCAGCCGCCGCAGGCTGGTGGCCAGGGCGTGGTCGAGGGTGCGCAGGTGGCCACCGCGGTACAGCTGCTGCAGCAGGGTGGCACTCATGCGCTGGCTCCAACGGCACGCGCGACCAGGTCGGCATGGGCGGCGTCGCCGCCGGCAAACAGCGCGTCCAGTCCATCCACCAGTTCCGGCGCGAAGCGGTCCACGTGCACGCCGTTGCCATTGCCATCCAGGCCACGGCAGAACAGGTAGCGGATGCCGCCCATGTCGCGCGCGTAGTCGTAACTGCGGCCCAGGCGGAAGCGCAGCCAACGGTGCAGGGCCACGGTGTAGATGAGCGCCTGCAGGTCGTATTCGCTGTGGCGCATGGCGATCTGCAGCAGGTCCGGGCTGTAGCCCGGCAGCCGGTTGGATTTGTAGTCGAGCACGTACCAGCGCCCATAGCGCACGTAGGTGAGGTCGATCTTGCCGGTCATCAGCCCTTCCAGCCGGCGGCGCAGGCCGAAGCCGCGGCGCGCGCTGGAAATGCCGTGGGCGTGCAGCAGCTGCAGCAGCGCGGGCACGGCGGTCGGTTCGATGGCGAAGTGGAACTCGATTTCAGCGCGGCGCTCGCCCTCGCCCAGGCTGTGCAGGGCACCGCCCTCGGGCAGCGCGACCGTTAGCGTATGGCCGACAAGCGGCACCAGCACCGCCACGCCATCGTCCAGGTCCTCGTCGGTATAGCCTTCGTCGTGCAGCGCCTTGCGCAGCAGGTCGGCCTGGCCTTCGGGCGCGGGCTGGTCGGGTCTCCAGCCGCCCCAGGCGGCGAAATCAACGTTCTCCAGCGCCTCGTGCAGGACGTTGCCGAAGCGGCTGCCCATGAAGCGCGGGTCCAGGGGTGCGGCGTCGGCAGCTGCGGGTTCGGGCAGGGCTGGTTCCAGCGGCAGTTCCGCACCCGCCGGTTCGTCGGCGGCCGGTGCCGGCAGTTCGGTGGCCGCCGCTTCGACGTCGTCACCGGCATCGGCATGCGCCAGCTGGGTGAAGCTGTACACCCACCAGTCGTGCGGTACGCGCCGGGTCAGGCTGCGCACGGCCGGCAGTTCGCCGTCCTGTTCAACCGGCAGCTGCGGCAGCCGCAGCACCGGCTCGCTGTCGTCGATGTGCACATCGCTATGTGCGTGCAGCGCCTGCAGGTCGCCCAGCAGCGGCGCAAGGCGGGTCTTGCCGAGCCCGGCGAGATCGCCGATGGCGATCCACAGCGCATGCTCGGCGCGGGTCAGTCCCACGTACAGCAGGCGCGCATCCTCGGCGCGCTGCTCGCGTTCGCGCTGGCCGCTGGCCACTTCCCAGGCCTCGTTCTTGTCCAGCTTCCAGTGCAGCTGGCGCTCGCCGTCCACGTGCACCGTGCAGTGCGCGGCAGTGTTCGGCGCGCCACCGTCGATGCCGACGAACGGCAGGTAGACCAGCGGGTATTCCAGGCCCTTGCTCTTGTGCAGGGTGATGATCTGCACGCGGCGCGCGTCCGATTCCAGACGCAGCAGCTGCTGCTCGTCGTTCTGGTCGGCATTGGCCATCTGCCCCTGCAGCCAGTCCAGCAGGCCATGCATGCCCAGCGCCTGCGCGGAGGCTTCCTGCAGCAGTTCGCCCAGCTGCAGGTAGTTGGTCAGGCGGCGCTCGCCATCGATCAGCGCCAGCAGGCGTTCGCCCTGTGCGGCGCAGACATCGGCCACCACCGCGAACGGGCCACCGCGCTGCCAGCGCTCGCGCCAGTGCAGCAGCTGCGCCTGGAACGCGCGCTGCAGGTCGCCCTCGCGTTCCATGTTGGCGATCGCACTGGCCCGCTGGCCGAGCAGCACCGTCGCCAGCGCCGCACGCAGGCGACCTTCGTCAGCCGGTTGCAGCAGGGCCAGCAGCAGCGCGCGCAGGTCGCGTGCCTCGCTGGTGGAGAACAGGCTCTGCTTGCCCGCCGCCACCGCTGGGATGCCCACCGCCGCCAGCGCGCGCTGCACCAGCGTCGCCTCACGGTGCGAACGCACCAGTACGGCGATATCACCGGGCTGCACCGGGCGGCCGCGCAGGACGGCGGTACCGGCACGCGCATCCAACAGGGTCTGGTGGATGGCGGCGACGCAGGCCTGGGTCGCGGCGGCACGCGAGGCGTCGGCACTCATCGCCTTTTCGCCTTCGCTGCGCAGCACGCGCAGGGTCAGTGCCGGGGCCGCGGTGCCGTCGCGCAGGTAGTCTTCATCCGTACGCACGCCACCGGGGCGGACCGGCTCGAAACCGATGCCGGCCTCGAGAAACGCATCATCGCCACCGTTGTCGTACAGCGCCTGCAGCGCGCGCAGCACCGAGGGCCGAGAGCGGAAGTTCTGGTCCAGCGGCGGTGCAGGCCGCGCGGCCTGCTTGGCCTTCAGATAGGTGTGGATGTCACCGCCACGGAAGCCGTAGATCGCCTGCTTCGGGTCGCCGATCAGGAACAGCGCCGGTGGCAGGCCGAGTGCCTGCACCTCCGGCGAATCGCCGAACACGGTGTGGAAGATGCCCCACTGGCGATCGTCGGTGTCCTGGAACTCATCGACCAGGGCGATGCGGTACTGCTGGCGCAGCTTGCGCACCAGCTCCAGCCGCTGCGAACCCTCCAGCGCCTGCGCCACGCCGTCGATCAGATCGTCGTAGGTCTGCACGCGGCGCGTGCGCTTGAGCATGGCCAGCCGCTGCGTGGCTTCTTCGCGCAGGCTGTGCAGGAAGTTCAGCGACGCAGCGCGCAGCCACTGCTCGCGCTGGGCCAGCAGCGCCACGTAGCGCTCCAGCGGTGCCTGCAGCGGCGAGGATGGCGTGCGGTCGACAAACTTCTTGTTGGTCTTGGCTACCAGTGCATCGGCCAGCAGCGCCGGCAGGCGGTCGCTGCTCAGCAGCTCGCCGGTATCGTCGCGCGCGGCCCAGGCCAGCAGCTGCCGACCCAGCGGGTGCAGCCAGCCCAGCTTGTAGGAAACGCCGTTGATCCATTTGTTGTTGACCGCCTCGCACAGATCGAGGAAGAACTGCTCACCGTGCTCGCGCACGGCCATCGCCAGGTCCGCCGCGGCGGCCTGCAGCGCCGGGCGCGGATCCTCCACCGCCACTGGCTGCGGGCGTGGGTACAGCGGCGGCGAGGCCAGCAGCGCGCGCAGGTCCGAGGCCAGCGCATCGGGGTTCGACCACAGCCAGAGCAATGGCTCCAGCGTGGCCGGGTCGTTGGCATGCACGCGCCACAGGTCGGCGGCCAGTTCCTCCAGCAGCTCGCGGTCGCTGGCCAGCAGTTCCGGCGGATCGAAGGTGTGCCCGCTCTCCAGCGCATGTTCGCGCAGCACGCGGGTGCAGAAGCCGTGGATGGTGAAGATCGAGGCCAGGTCGATCTCGTCGGCGGCCACCTGCAGGCGGCGCTTCAGCGCTGCAGCGCTCTCGCCACCTTCGTCGAGGTGGCGCTGCAGCACCTGCCGGGTCAGCAGCGCATCGGGCGCCTCGTCGTCGGCCGGCGGCAGGTCGACCAGGCGCGCAGCCAGGGCCAGGCGCTCGCGGATGCGCTTGCGCAGCTCCTGGGTGGCGGCATCGGTGAAGGTCACCGCGAGGATCTGGCCGATGCGCAGGCCCTGTTCCACCACCAGGCGGGTGAACAGCGTGGCCAGGGTGAAGGTCTTGCCGGTACCGGCGCTGGCTTCGATCAGGCCGATGCCCTGCAGCGGCAACAGCAGGTAGGGATCCACGGGGGTGCTCATGCGTCGGCCTCCTTGCCGGTGCCACCCGGGCCACGCCCGTCACGCACCGCGCCGAATACCACCTGGCTGTTGCGCAGCAGGTCGGCGTAACTGTCGTCATCGGCGAAGGGATCGGCGCCGCGCAGCAGCAGCTGCCAGGCATCGCTGTTGGCTTCGCCCCAGCTGCGGTCGCTGCCGTGCCACTGCTTCCAGCCTTCGCTGCGTTGTTTTTCCACCGGTGCGGTGAACAGCACCCAGCCGGTATACGGCGCGAAGCGCAGCGGCTCGCGCAGACCGCGCTGGCGCAGCTGCAGCAGCGCGCGCAGGGCACTGCGTGCGGCCGCCGCGCCTGGTGCAGGCTGGATGTGCGGGCCGGGGCCGGCATCACCCGCATCGTGGAACTGCACCAGCGGCAGCGTATCGCCGGCCGCGTTGGCCAGCAGCCAGTCCAGGCCTTGGCGGATCACCGCGTTGCCGTTGAGCGTGCCGGCGCGCAGGCGCACCAGGCCTTCAGGATGGCGGTCGGCGACGCGGCCGTGCAGGCGCACGCCGTCGATCTCGACTTCGTAGCGGCGGCTTTCCAGCAGCTGCCCCTGCATCCAGCCCAGCATCGCGCTGGCGTAGGGACGGGTGTTGAGCCGTTCGGCTTCGAACTGGCGCTCGCCCAGCGCACCCGACGGCAGCAGGCCGCGCGCACGCAGGCGCGGATACAGCGGCTCGACATCACCACTGATCGTGGCGCGCACCACGGCGGCCTGCACGCTGCGTTTTTCCGGCCCGCGCGAGGACAGCACCAGTGGCTCCAGGTCGTCCACCTCCTCGACATCGTCGGCCAGGCGAAGGCCCAGTGCCTGGGCCAGGAACTGCCCGGCCGGATCACACAGGAAACGGCGCAGGGTATCCAGGGCGACTTCGGTTTCCACCGCATCGTCCACGGGCGGCGGCAGCGCGGCGTCGAACCATGGCTGCAGCCCGCCGCGCTGGCCGGCCATGCGCCCGGCGGCCGGGTGCCACTGGCGGCGGTAGCTGAAGCGGCGCGGATCGCCCTCGCCGAAGGCGGCGGGCGAGAACGGCTGCAGCGCGTGGCGCACGGTGAACGCACGCTTGGCCGCGTCCGGCGCCTGGTGGTACTCGGCAGCGGCGTCGATCAACTCGCTGACCAGCACCGAGGGCTCACGCACGCTGCCATCGCGCGGGTCGGCGCCGAGGTAGCTCAGGTAGAACACGTCCTGAGCGGCGGCGAACAGCTGCAGGAACAGGAAGCGGTCATCCTCGCGGGTGGAGCGGTCGCCCGGGCGCCGGCGCGGCGTGTCCAGCTCGGCGGTCAGCTGGTTCAGGCCGGCGGCCGGGTCGCGGCGCGGGAAGTCACCATCATTCAGGCCCAGCACGCAGATCACCCGGAACGGCAGCAGGCGCATCGGCACCATGCGGCCGAAGCTGATGCCGCCGGTCAGCAGCGGCGCACGCGTATCGGCCTCGGACAGCGCGCCGGCGAAATGCGCACGCACCACCTCCGGCGGTACGCCGTCCTCGAATCCGGCCTTGCGGGCGTCGTCGGCGAACTGGTTGAGCAGCTTGCGCAGGCGCTCCAGCGCGCGCTGGCTGTTGGGCGAACTGGGTGCTTCCGGCAGCAGCGCATCCAGCAGGGACAGCAGGCGCTGCCGCCACTGCGCCGGAGTCAGGGTCTCGCCGAGGCGACGCTGGTACAGCGCCAGCACGCGCAGCAGGCGCAGCAGCCGGTCCAGCGCGTCCAGCGCGCCGCCTTCCAGCTCGATCCACGGTGCCACGCCGGCCAAATCGACATCGCTGCCGGTGGCGTGGCCCAGCAGCAGGCGGTCCAGCGCGAACTGCCAGGTGTAGGCGTCGTCGCGCGGTGCCTGCAGCTGGCCGCGATGATTGGCATCGATGCCCCAGCGCGCACCGGCCTGCTGCAACCAGCCATGCAGGCGGTCGAAGTCCACCGCCTCCAGCCCGGCCGCCTCGGCCAGCGGCGCGCTGGCCAGCAGATCGAGGATCTCGTTCAGACCGAACCGCGATACCGGCAGCGACAGCAGGTGCACGAACACATCGGCCAGCGGCTCGCCCGCCAGCGGGCTGCTGTCGGCCAGCGCGTAGGGGATGTGTTCCTCGTCGCCGCCACGGCCGCCGAACACGGCTTCCAGGTACGGCACGTAGGGATCGATGTCCGGTGCCAGCACCGCGATCTCGCGGGCCTGCAGCGGAGGGTCGAAGCGCGGGTCCTGCAGCAGGCTGCGCAGCTGGTCGTGCAGCACCTGCAGTTCGCGCAGGCGGGTGTGGCAGGCATGCACCTGCAGGCTGGGGTCATCGCTGCGCGGCTCCTCGCGCAGTTCGCCCGAGGGCAGCGCGCGGCGGTGGAACAGGTCGCGCTGCAGGCGGTGCAGCAGGCTGTCGGCCAGCCCGCCCTCGGCCAGGGTCGGGCGGGTGTCGTCTTCGGGATCCGAGTACGCGGCGATTTCACCGGCCGGGTGCACCACTTCGTAACTGCCCAGCACAGCCATGAAGTCGCGGCCGGCCGCACCCCAGGCTTCCAGCAGGCGGTTCTCGCCGGCGGCTTCGCCAAAGGGATCGGGTGCGCCGCTGCGCAGGCGCTCGGCCAGGGTCTGCAGGTCGCCCCAGTACGACTGCACCGGGGTCGGCATATAGAAGTGCAGCTCGCCGACCCGCGCCTGGGTGGCCATCACCCGCAGCACGTCGGGCGAGATGTTCAGCGTGGCGAACGCCGACAGGCGTGGCGGCAGGCCGTTTGGTTTTGGCTTGTCCGGGCCTTCGAAACGGTCGAGGTACTCCTGGATGCGGCGCGCGCGGTAGCCGCGGTTGGCGGCAATGGCCCGCCACAGGATCGCCTGCGGGTCGGCCGGGTCGGCGCCGGCATCCCAGCGCAGCAGCCAGTCGCGACGCCAGGCCTGGTATTTCTCGAACACCGACGCCAGTTCACCGGCCAGCGCCCACGGCTTCAGGGCGTCACCCCCGGCGAGATAGGCCTGCAGCGCACGCATCGGTGGCTGCGCCAGCAGCGCGGGGTCGCGCAGCGCCTGGTACAGCTTCCAGTGCAGGCCGGCGGCGTCCAGGTCGTCGGTTTCGCCATCGACGTTGGCGTTGAGCGCCCGTGCGACGAACTCACCCGGGGTGAGGAACTCGAGGTTGGCGGCGACCCCGTACTCGGCCGCCAGTGTCGCCTGCAGCCAGCGACGCATCGCCACCTGCGGGATCAGCACCACCTCGGGCGCCAGCAGCGGCTGCCCCGGCACCGGAGTGCGCACGTTGCGGGCCAGCAGGGCGGCCAGCACGTCCAACGAGTTGGAGTGATAGAGGCGGAAGTCGCTGAACGGGTCGGTCATCGTGCACAGTGTGCAGGACGCCCGGCAGTATTCAATGGTGACGCACGTCACTGGGGCGCGCAGCGAGCGCTGCGATGGATTGTTCCGGCGCCGCCGGACATTGTCCCGGCCTGCCGGTGGCCGCGACGTGCCACAATACTGGACCGTCCAGTCTGCTTATGTTCAGCCGGCTGACCCCACCCTTCGATGTCTAAAAAACGTTAATGGTGCCCATGTCGGCTTCCGCCTCCAGTCTGGTGCAGTTGTCCAACGTCCGCATCGACCGGAGCGGACGCACGATCCTGCGTGACGTTTCCCTGCAGGTTCCGCAGGGCAGCATCACCGCCGTGCTGGGCCCGTCCGGCAGCGGCAAGTCGACCCTGCTGGCCGCGCTGACCGGCGAACTGCGGCCGGTTGCCGGCGAGGTCACCCTGTTCGGCAAGCCGATCCCGCATGACAGCGGCGCGCTGCTGGAGATGCGCAAGAGCGTGGGCGTGCTGCTGCAGGGCAATGGCCTGCTGACCGACCTGACCGTGGCCGAGAACGTCGCCCTGCCCCTGCGCACCCATACCCGCCTGCCGGCGGCAGTGCTGCGCCGGCTGGTGCAGATGAAGCTGCACGCGGTGGGCCTGCTGGCCGCCGCCGATGCCTGGCCGCGCGAGCTGTCCGGCGGCATGGCGCGCCGCGTGGCACTGGCCCGCGCGTTGGCCCTGGACCCGCCGCTGATGATCTACGACGAGCCGCTGACCGGGCTGGACCCGATCGCCTCGGGGGTCATCATGAGCCTGATCCAGCGCCTCAACCACAGCCTGGGCCTGACCAGCATCATCGTCAGCCACCACGTGCACGAGACCCTGCCGATCTGCGACCAAGTGATCGCCATTGCCAATGGCGGCATCGTGTTCCAGGGCACGCCCGAAGCGCTCCAGTCCAGCCAGGACCCGCTGCTGCGGCAGTTCCTGCACGGCCAGCCCGATGGCCCCATTCCGTTTGATGCCGCGCCGCGCGCGAGGGTTGCCTGATGCCGTTCGTGCAAGCCACCCGTTCGCTGGGCCGCGCCGGCCTGTTCTCGCTGACCGTGCTGCGCGGTTCGCTGCCCACGCGTGATTTCCTCGCCGAGCTGACCCGCGAGATCTACAAGATCGGTGCGCGCTCGCTGCCGATCATCGCCGTCGGCGGTGCCTTCGTCGGCCTGGTGCTGACCCTGCAGGGGTATCGCACGCTGACCACCTTCGGTGCGGCCGACGCACTGTCGACCCTGCTCGGCCTGTCGCTGTACCGCGAACTGGCGCCGGTGCTGACCGCGCTGCTGTTCATCGGTCGCGCCGGCAGCTCGATCGCCGCCGAACTGGGCCTGATGCGTGCCACCGACCAGATCAAGGCGCTGGAGCTGATGGCCATCGACCCGGTGGCCAAGGCCGTGGCCCCGCGCTTCTGGGCGGCGGTGCTCACCGTACCGCTGCTGACCGGCATCTTCTGTTCGCTGGCCATCAGTGCCAGCTACTTCGAAGCGGTGCATGTGCTGGGCCTGGACAATGGCGTGTTCTGGTCGGCGCTGCGCAACAGCGTGGACTTCTGGGATGACTTCGGCGTGGCGATGCTGAAGTCGGCGATCTTCGGCGGCACCGCCGCGCTGGTCGCGTCCTACGTCGGTTTCCACGCCGAACCGACCATCGAAGGTACTTCGGTGGCCACCACCCGTGCGGTGGTCAACGCCTCGCTGCTGGTGCTGATGTTCAACTTCGTGCTGTCGGCAATGTTGTTCACCTAACCCCTCCTCCGGCGGTGCGCAGGGCGCGCGGCCACCACGACTCGATCAGGTAATCCACATGGCCATACGCGGTCCCAGACTCGAATTCTCCGTCGGCGCATTCCTGCTGCTGGCCCTGGCATCGCTGATGGTGCTGGCCGTGGCCTCGACCAACCAGCGCTGGAGCTGGGGCGGCCAGGGCTATGAGCTGAAGGCGCGCTTTTCCCAGGTCGGCCAGCTGCGCAAGCAGGCGCCGGTGAAGATCGGCGGCGTCACCGTCGGCCAGGTCGCCTCGATCGAACTGGACCCGGTGAAGTTCGAATCGATCGTTACCCTGCGCATGGACAGCAAGGTCAAGGACCTGCCGGCCGACACCTCCGCCGGCATCTTCACCAGCGGTTTGCTCGGCGAGAGCTATATCGGTCTGCAGCCCGGTGGTGATCCGGAAGTACTGAAGCCCGGTGAGGAGATCGTCTTCACCCAGCCAGCAGTGGACCTGCTGCAGCTGGTCGGCAAGTACATGTTCAGTGGCAGCGCCGGTGGCGCTGGCCAGAAACCCAACGATGGCGAGCAGTCGCCTGCAACGGAACCGCAACCATGAAGATGAAACTGATCCCGGCCCTGCTGGCCTCGTCGCTGCTGCTGGCTTCCCCGTTCCTGGCCCAGGCGCAGTCCACCGCCCCCGCCGTGACCGCCCCGCAGGGCCAGGCCGGCAAGGTGGTGATCGACGCCAGCAGCCGCATCATGTCGACCCTGCAGCAGCGCCGCGCTGAGTTCACCGGCAACCCGGCCAGCCTGCGCAGCTACATCGACAGCGAACTGACCCGCACCTTCGACCGCGACTATGCCGCGCGCCTGGTGCTGGGCACGCACGCACGCGGCGCCTCCGACGCCGACATCAAGCTGTTTGCCGATGCGATGGCCGACAGCCTGATGCAGCGCTACGGCTCGACCCTGCTGAACATCCAGGGCAAGCCGAGCTTCCGCCTGAAGGGCGAGAGCCCGCTGCCGGGCAACCGCGGCGTGCGCGTGGCCACCGAACTGGTGCGTGCCGGCAACGAGCCGACCCCGGTCGAGTACTGGATGCGCAATGTCAACGGCCAGTGGAAGATCTTCGACGTCAACATCGAAGGCATCTCCTACGTGCAGACCTTCCGCAACCAGTTCGATGCCCCGCTGCGCCAGAAGGGCATCAAGCAGGTGGCCAGCGAACTGCGCAGCGGCAGCATGCAGGCCGGACCGGCCGGCAATGGCAAGTAAGCCGCTGGCGCTGCTGGAAGGCGACACCCTGCGCCTGCGCGGGGTGCTCGACCGTGCCGCCGTGATCGCCCTGTGGCCGCAGCTGCAGGCGTTGCCGGCAAAGCTGGCACGGCTGGAACTGGGCGAGGTCGAGCGCGTGGACAGCGCCGGCCTGGCGCTGCTGGCCGAACTGGCCGCGCGTGCCCGCACCCAGGGCCACCCGCTGTCGATTTCCGGCACTCCGGCCGGTTTCAACGAACTGAGCGCAGCCTACCGGCTGTCGCCCGATCTGGATTTCAATGCACCTTCTGCTGCGAGCTGACATGAACGTCGTACGCGCGTTTCCCCTGATGATCCTGGCCCTGGCGCTCAGCGCCTGTGCCGGCAAGCCCGCGCGCAGCGATGCGCCGGTGGCCGACACCGTGGTTCCAGCCAGCGCACCGGCCGATGCACCTGCTGCCGATGCCGGCACGGTTGACGCGGCACCGGCGGCCGCCATGGACGACGCGACGGCCTCGCCGCCGCCGGCCACGAATGCCGAAACCGATGCCGCCACGGCCGCGGCCGCCGCTGCGCCCGGTGGCGACGACGATTTCGACGCGCTGTACGGCAACGCCGGCACCGCTGCCACCACCGCCGCCTACGACCCGTGGGAGCCACTGAACCGCCGCGTGCACCGCTTCAACGTGGGCGTGGACAACGTGATCGCACGTCCGCTGGCCACCGCCTATACCCACGTGGTGCCGCGCTTCGCGCGTACCGGCGTGAGCAACTTCTTCAGCAACATCCGTTCGCCGGTGACCATCGTCAACCAGCTGCTGCAGGGCCGCCCGGATGATGCGTGGGATACCTTCGGCCGCTTCCTGATCAACTCGACGCTGGGCGTCGGTGGCCTGTTCGATCCGGCCAGCAAGGCGATGGTGCCCAACCGCCGCGAGGACTTCGGGCAGACCCTGGGTGCCTGGGGCTGGCGCCGTTCGCGTTACGTGGAACTGCCGTTCTTCGGCCCGCGTACCGTGCGCGATGTGTTTGGGCTGGCCGGTGACATGCCGCTGTCGCCGATCCGCACGATCGAAGAGGACAAGGTCCGCATCGGCCTGCAGGGCCTGCAGCTGGTCGATACCCGCGCGCAGCTGATGGCGGTCGACGACCTGCGCAGCTCGGCGGTGGATGAGTACGCGCTGGTGCGCGATGCGTGGCTGCAGCGCCGCAACTACCAGATCGAGAACGACCTGCGCGGCAAGCGCGAGCGTGGCAGCGAGGATGAGAATTCGCCGATCCCGGTGGACGCCATGCCAATGCCGAACTGGACCAACTGATCGCGTTGGTCCGCGCATGAAAAACCCCGCCTTGGCGGGGTTTTTTTGTGCGTGGCTCGGGGTCGGATCCCTTTCCCGTGGGAAAGGGGCCCGACTCCATGCGATCAGGCGGCTAGTGCGGCGTCGATCGCCTCGCGCAGGCGCGCGTCATCGGCGGCCACGTCCGGGGCAAAGCGTGCGACCACCTTGCCATCGCGGCCGACCAGGAACTTCTCGAAGTTCCACAGCACCGCCGGTGCAGCGTGGATCGGGATCTCCTTGCTGGCCAGGCGCTCGCGCAGCGGGCCTTCGCCGATCGCCTGCGGCTGGGCAGCGGTCAGCTGCTGGTACAGCGGGTGGGTGTCCTCACCGGCCACGCTGATCTTGGCGAACATCGGGAAGGTCACGTCGTAGGTCAGCTGGCAGAACTGCTGGATTTCCGCCTCGCTGCCCGGCTCCTGGCCGAGGAAGTTGTTGGCCGGGAACCCCAGCACTTCCAGGCCCTGTGCCTGCTTTTCCGCGTACAGCGCCTGCAGGCCTTCGTATTGCGGGGTCAGGCCGCACTTGGAGGCAACGTTCACCACCAGCAGGACCTTGCCCTGGTAATCGCCCAGGGTGGACGGCTGGCCGTCGATGGTGGTGAGGGAAATGTCCTGGATCGGGGTGCTCACGCGGGGGCTCCGGCTATGCCGTGGAAAGGTCCACCAGCATAGCGCTGCGCGTGTGCGTCGCGTGCGTTCAATCCACGCAGATCATTCCCTGTGCCTTGCCATCCTCGATGCGCTGGCGGCAGCCGAAGTTCTGGCTGGCATCGCGCTGGCAGGTACCGCTCGCCACCACGCCCGCTTCGGTTTCACCGGTGGCCAGGCACTGCCCGCCGCAGTCGCGCTTGCCGCTGCAGGTCTTGCCGGCATCGGCATAGGGAATCACGCACTGCACGCGCTGCAGGCGGCCCAGCGGCTGCAACGTGCCGCCGGCGGCGCGGCAGTCCACGTCGCGCGCTTCCTGGTAGGCCTCGGTGGCTTCCGGTGTGTCGGGCGCGGCCGCCTGTGCGGCCGTATCAGCCGCCGGCGGCATGCTGTTGCAGGCCGTCAACAGGGCGGCCAGGGCCAGGCTGGCAAGGAAGCGAAGGCGCATGGTTGGACCTGCAGGCGGTGATCGAGGCCGTCAGCATACGCACTGCGTGGTGCAGGGGGTGTGTCAGCGCACTCAGGTCTCTTCGCCCTCGCTGGCCTCGTCCTCGCCGCCCTCTTCCTCGGCCTCGCCCAGGTCGCCCAGCAGCTGCTGCACCTGTTCGTTGGCAAGGGTTTCCACGCCACGCAGACGGCGTTCGATGGTGCGCGTCTTGCGGCTGGCCGCACCGATGCTGCGGCCGACCGTGGTGATCTGCTTCTCGGCCTTCTCGAGGATGCCGGCGAACTTGCCGAACTCGCTCTTCACCGCACCCAGCAGGCTCCACACTTCGCTGGACCGCTTCTCGATGGCCAGCGTGCGGAAGCCCATCTGCAGGCTGTTGAGCAGCGCAGTAATGGTGGTCGGGCCCGCGACCACCACGCGGTGGTCGCGCTGCAGCAGGTCGACCAGGCCGGGCCGGCGGATGATCTCGGCGTACAGGCCTTCGGTGGGCAGGAACATCACCGCGAAATCGGTGGTGTGCGGCGGCACGATGTACTTCTCGCTGATCGACTTGGCCTGCACCTTCACCGCGCGCTCCAGCTGCACGCCCTGGATGCGCACCAGCTCGGCGTCACCCTGGTCCTGCGCGTCCAGCAGGCGCTCGTAGTCCTCGCGCGGGAACTTGGAATCGATCGGCAGCCACACCGGCTCGTCGTCGCCGCGGCCGGGCAGGCGCACCGCGATGTCGACCATCTCGTTGCTGTCCGGGCGCACCTTCACCGCGCGCGCGTACTGCTCCTGGATCAGGGTCTGCTCGAGGATGTTCTCCAGCTGCACTTCACCCCAGCTGCCGCGCGTCTTGACGTTGGTCAGCACGCGCTTGAGGTCGCCCACGCCGGTGGCCAGCTGCTGCATCTCGCCCAACCCGCGCTGCACCTGCTCCAGGCGCTCGGAGACCAGCTTGAACGACTGGCCCAGGCGCGTTTCCAGCGTGGTCTGCAGCTTCTCGTCCACGGTCACGCGCATCTGTTCCAGCTTCTGCGCGTTGTCGCTCTGCAGCGCGCGCAGCTGTTCTTCCAGGGTTGTGCGCATCTCGGCGATGCGCTGTTCGTTGCGCTGGGTCAGTTCCTGCAGGCGCAGGCCAAGGCTTTCGGTGAGGCGCTGCTGCGACTGCGCCCCTTCCTCGCGGCCCTTGCGGGCATCGTCCACCAGGGTCTGGCGCAACGCGCCCAGCTGGGTGTCGGTACGCGTGGTCAGTTCCTGCAGCTGCTGGCCGAAGGCGTGGATGCGCGCCTCCTGCTGCTGGCCGAACACTTCCAGCTGCGCGCGCAGTTCCTGCAGGCGCTGGCCCATCAGCGCACCGCTGCGCTGCTGGCTTTCGGCCGCTTCAGCGCGCGCCTTGCGTGCATCTTCGCCGAGCGCTTCTCGCAGCAGGTCCAGGCGCTGGTCGGTGCGGGTGGACAGATCGGTCAGCGCACGGGCGAAGCCATCGAGCTGTTCGCGCAGTTCGCTGCGGCCGGCCCGCGCCTCCTCGCGCACCGCCTGTTCCAGGCGGTCATGGGGCGGGCGGCGCAGCAGGGCGATCAGCTGCAGGACGAGGACGGCCAGCAGGAGGCCGCCGATGAGCAGGAATTCGGTTTGCATGCCACCAGTGTAGGCTGGCCCCGTCTCAAACGCTGCGTCTGACCATGCTCGAACTGTACGGAAAGCCGACCTCGATCAACGTGCGCAAGGTGCTGTGGCTGTGCGCCGGGTTGGACCTGGCGGTGCAGCACCACGCCGCCCCCGATGCGGGCCTGCTGCGCGGACTGAACCCGAACGCACAGGTGCCGGTGCTGCGCGAGGGCGACTTCGTGCTGTGGGAATCCAACAGCATCTGCCGCTACCTGGCCACGCGCGCCGGGCGCGATGACCTGCTGCCAGTCGAGCCGCAGGCGCGGGCGCGGGTGGAGCAGTGGATGGACTGGCAGGCGACCGATCTGAACACGGCATGGCGCCACGTGTTCATGGCGCGCGTGCGCGGGCATGCCGATTACCCGGACGATGCGCGGGCGGAGGCGAGCCTGGCGCAGTGGAGCCGGCTGATGGCGATGCTGGATGCGCAGCTCGCGCGCCACGCGCATGTGGCCGGCGATGACTTCACTCTGGCGGACATCGTGCTGGGGCTGTCGGCGCAGCGCTGGCGCAGCACGCCGGGCGGGAAGCCGGTGCTGGCGAATGTCGATGCGTGGTTCGAGCGGTTGCGGCGGCAGCCGGGGTTTGCGGCGCACGTCGACAACGGGGTTGCCTGAGGGGTGGGTCTTCTTGCAGGGCTTGCAGCCCTGCACCTGCAGAAGCCGAAGCAACAGCTGGTTATCCGTGGGAAGGCGGAATGGATCCGGTTGAGGGGGACGCCGTGAATCCGTCCATGGAGGCTCGGTCGCCGCATCCATGCGGCTCACGCCCCCTCAACCGGACCCACCCCGCCTTCGACAGTTTTCTGCGAGCTGTTGGTGCCTGCTGCTGAGGGTGGGTGCCGACCGTTGGTCGGCACGCGAGCGAAGCGACCGGCTGTTGCTCTTCTTTTTTCTTTTCCGTGGCTGGACGCGCACGGAAATCGTCAGAGGTGGGGCGGGGTGGGTTCGCGGGGGTGTCTGCGGCATGGATGCCGCGGACAAGCCTCCATGGACGGATTCACGGCGTCCCCCGCGAACCCACCCCGCCCGGCCAAGCGCGGCTGTTGCATTCAGCGACCGGGCGACCAGCCACGAGGGGCTCAGCCGTTCGCGGGAGTCCTTACCAGCCTTCCAGCACGATCTTGCCCTTCGCGCGATTGCTCTCCACCAGCGCATGCGCGCGCCGCAGGTTGGCGGCATTGATGCGCCCGAAGTGCTCGCCGAGCGTGGTCTGCAGCACGCCAGCGTCGATCAGCTCGGCCACGCGGTCCAGCAGGTCGTGCTGGCGCTGCATGTCGGCGGTCTTGAACAGCGGGCGGGTGAACATCAGTTCCCAGTGCAGCGACAGCGCCTTGCGCTTCAGCGCCATCACGTCCAGCTGGCCGGGGTCGTCGATCAGGCCCAGCTGGCCCTGCGGCGCCAATACCTCCACGATCTGCGCGTAGTGCTGGTCGGTGTGGGTCAGGCTGGCCACGTGCTCGACCTGCGGGATGCCCAGCCGGGCCAGGCCTTCGGCCAGGGGCAGGCTGTGGTCGATCACGTGGTGCGCGCCCATCGCATAGACCCAGTCCTGGGTGTCCGGCCGCGAGGCGGTGCCGATCACGGTCAACTTGGTCAGCGTGCGTGCCAGCTGCACCAGGATCGAGCCGACCCCGCCGGCCGCACCGATCACCAGCAGGGTCTGGCCCTCACCACCGCCCTCGGCGATGCGCAGGCGGTCGAACAGCAGTTCCCAGGCGGTGATCGCGGTCAGCGGCAGGGCCGCCGCGGCGGCATCGTCGAGGCTGGCCGGCTTGCGGCCGACGCTGCGCTCGTCCACCAGCTGGTACTCGGCATTGCTGCCTGGCCGATCGATCACGCCAGCGTAGTAGACCGCGTCGCCGGGCTGGAACAGGGTCACTTCGCTGCCCACCGCATCGACCACGCCCACCGCATCCCAGCCCAGTACGCGCGGGCCCTCGGTGGCGGCGTTGCGGCGGACCTTGGTATCCACCGGGTTCACCGCCACGGCGCGCACTGCCACCCGCAGGTCGCGGGGGCCCGGCTGCGGCAGGTCCAGGTCGATGTCGATCAGGGCCTGCGGGTCATCGATCGGCAGGCCGGCGTGGGTGTAGGCAATGGCGCGCATGGCAGCGGTCCAGGGGGAAAGGAATCCACAGCGTGCGCCGCGCGTGGCTCCCCGAAAAGGCGCAGAATCGGTCAGCACTTTCACTCTGGCAATGAAAATGATCCGTTTCGACGATCTGCAGCTGTTCGTCCGCACCGCGGCGCTGGGCAGCTTTTCGCAGGCCGCACGCGAGGCCGACCTGCTGCCCGGCCAGGTGGCCGCCGCGGTGGCGCGGCTGGAACGCGAGCTGGACCTGCGCCTGTTCGTGCGCACCACCCGCAGCCTGCGCCTGACCGGCGAGGGCGCGCTGTACCTGCCCTACGCGCAGGAGGTTCTGGCAACCCTGCGCGAGGGCCAGGCCCGCGTGCAGGGCGAGGACGCCGACCTGCACGGCACCCTGCAGCTGTCGGCGCCGTCGGATTTCGGCCGCAACCTGCTGCTGCCGTGGCTGGCCACGTTCCGCGCCGCGCACCCGCGGCTGCGGCTGCACCTGCGCCTGTCCGACGAGGTGGCCGACGTGTTCCGCGACCCGGTGGACGTGGCGATCCGCCTGGGCCACTTCGACGATGCCAGCTACGTGGCCCTGCCGCTGCTGGAGGGCAACCGCCGCGTGCTGGCGGCGTCGCCCGCTTACCTGCGGCGGCGCGGCGTGCCGGCGCGGCTGGAGGACCTGCGCGAGCACGACTGCCTGGCCTACCAGCTGGGCGGACGCACCCACGACCGCTGGGCGTTCGAGGTCGAGGGACGGCGCGTGGTGGTGCCGGTGCGCGGCCCGCTGGTCTGCGACGATGCCGACGTGGTGCGGCGCTGGGCCGTGGCCGGCGAAGGCATCACCTACAAATCCTGGCTGGACCTGCGCGAGGACGTGCAGGCCGGGCGCCTGCGGGTGCTGCTGGACGGCATCGGCAGCCACATTCCCCTGCAGCTGGTGTGCCCGCACCGCAAGCAGTTCTCGCCGGCGGTGCGGCAGCTGCACGCGCAGCTGCGCGATCACCTGCAACCGCTGCTGTCCGGCCTGCCCGGTGGCGAGGGCGGCCCCCTGTCGCCGGCCGCGGCGGTGGCCGACAATGGCGCCCCCCCGCAACAACAATGAGCCATGCCATGCCGTGGATGGGCATCCAGGACCTGTGGACGTTCCTGCTCGCCGTGCTGGTGTTCCTCGCCCTGCCCGGGCCCGGCACCTTCACCCTGCTTACCGCCACCGGCCGCGGCGGCGTGCGCGGCGGCTACACCGCGCTGGCCGGCCTGCTGGTCGGTGACCAGATCCTGATGTGGCTTGCGCTGGCCGGCGTGGCCGCGCTGCTGAAGGCCAACCCGCTGGTCTTCCACGCCGTGCAGTACCTCGGCGCGGCCTACCTGGTGTGGGTGGGCATCAGCCTGCTGCGCACGCCGAAGACCGAGGGCGGCGATGCCGGCCCGATCCGCATGCAGCCCGGCCGCTACTTCCAGCAGGCGATCCTGGTCAGCCTGCTCAACCCGAAGGCGATCCTGTTCTACATGGCCTTCCTGCCGCTGTTCATTGATCCGAAGGCGCACCACGGCATCGCCACCTTCGCGGCGCTGGCCGGCATCATCTTCGTGGTCAGCGTGGCGTACTGCTCGCTGCTGATCGGCGCGGGCAACCTGGCCCGTCGCCATCTCATCCAGCATCCGCGCATCAGCACCGTGCTGCGTCGCGTGGCCGGCCTGTTCCTGGTCGGCTTCGGCATCCGCCTGGGGTTGAATGGATGATCCGGCGGGTAGAGTCGAGCTTGCTCGACTGATGCAAATAGCAGTCGAGCATGGCTCGACTCTCCAAAGGCGGCGGAGCAGTCGAGCAAGCTCGAGCCTACCGGTCGTGCAGTTCCGCGCGCAGGTGGTCGATGAACACCCGCAGCTTGGGCGCCATCTGTTCGCGCGCCGGGTAGTACAGGTGGAAACCGGGAAACGGCGGCTGCCAGTCCTGCAGCACGCTCTGCAGTCGCCCGGCGGCGATGTCGTCGGCCATCAGCGAGGCGAAGCCCTGGGCCATGCCCAGCCCGGCAAGCACGGCACGATGGGCGACGCCGGCATCGTTGAACACCAGCCGCCCGCTCACTTCCACGTCCAGCTCGTGGCCCTCGCGGCTGAACTCCCAGGGCATCAGCCGGCCGTTGGCCAGGCGGTGCACGATGCAGGCGTGGCCCTGCAGGTCATGCGGGGTCTGCGGCACGCCATGGCGTTCGAAGTAGGCCGGCGTCGCCACCACCACCTGCCGCTCGGGCGGCCCGACCGGCACCGCGATCATCCCTTGGGCCAGTGATTCGCCCAGGCGGATGCCGGCGTCGAAGCCCTCGCCCACCAGATCGGTCAGTGCCGGGTCGACGCACAGTTCCACCTGCACCTGCGGGTAACGCGCCAGGAAATCGGGCAGCCGCGGCAGCACCATGCGGTCGGCGACGATGCGCGGCAGGGTCACCCGCAGCCGCCCGGCCGGCACCGAGCGCGCGCTGTCCAGTTCGGCGAAGGCCTGGTCGATCTGATCGAGGCCGCCCCGCACCCGCTGCAGGAAACGCGCGCCGTGCTCGGTCAGGCCCACCCGCCGCGTGGTCCGCTGCAGCAGGCGCACGCCCATCCGTGCTTCCAGCGCGCGCACGCTCTGCGACAGCGCCGAGGTCGACACGCCCAGCGCATCGGCGGCGCGGGTGAAGCTGGCATGCTCGGCCACATGGACGAAGGCGACCACGGCCGTGAGTGGAGCGGAGGCATCCATTGTGAAGCCAGCCTTCAATGTGAGTCAGGTTGTACGCAGTTTATCCACATGATCGACAGGAGGAAGCTGAGCCCCACGCCGCCGCCCATCCGGGCGAGGCGCTTCCCCCAAGGAGATTTGCATGAAGACCCGTACCCTCGGCCCCGCCGGCCCTACCGTGTCCGCCCTCGGCCTGGGCTGCATGGGCATGAGCGCCTATTACGGCGGCCGCAGCAGTGAGGAGGACGCCATTGCCGTCATCCGGCACGCGCTGGACCGTGGCCTGACCCTGCTCGACACCGCCGATGTGTATGGCCCGCACACCAACGAAGTGCTGGTCGGTCGCGCGATCGCCGGCCGCCGCAACCAGGTGTTCCTGGCCAGCAAGTTCGGCATCGGCCTGGGGCCTTCCGACCCGCAGGCGCCGCAGGTCAACGGCCACCCGGACTATGTGCAGGCCGCCTGCGAGGCCAGCCTGCGCCGCCTGGGCGTGGACCACATCGACCTGTACTACCAGCACCGCGTCGACCCGACCGTGCCGATCGAGGACACCGTGGGTGCGATGGCGCGCTTGGTGGAACAGGGCAAGGTGCGCTGGCTGGGCCTGTCCGAGGCCTCGGCGGCCACCCTGCGCCGGGCGCATGCGGTGCACCCGATCACTGCCGTGCAGAGCGAGTATTCACTGTGGTCGCGCGAACCGGAACAGAACGGGGTGCTGGCCACCACGGCGGAACTGGGCATCGGCTTCGTGCCGTATTCGCCGCTGGGCCGTGGCTTCCTGACCGGTGCCATCCGCAGCCCGGATGATTTCGAGGCCGACGATTACCGGCGTTCCTCGCCGCGCTTCGAGGGCGCGAACTTCCAGCGCAACCTGGCGCTGGTGGACACTGTGCAGGCACTGGCCGCCAAGCGCGGCATTGCCGCCTCGCAGCTGGCCCTGGCTTGGGTACTATCGCGTGGGGAGCACATCGTGCCGATTCCGGGCACGACGCGGCAGGCACGACTGGACGAGAACCTCGGTGCACTGCGGGTCGAACTGGACGCCGCCACGCTGGACGCGCTGGATGCGGCCTTCCCGCTCAACGCCGCGGTCGGCGAGCGCTATTCGGTCAGTGGCATGGCCAACATCGACTCGTAGCCGCCGGATTGTGCCGATTCCGGCAGCCTGGTCGGGGCGCAGCGTGCGCCCCGACGGGTATGACCCTCGCCAGTGGTAATGCTGCGCTGCGTTCGGTCACACTCGGGAACTTGTCGTTCCAAGTCATCCCCTTCCGAGGCCTGCATGTCCCTGCTCCGGCGCAAGTCGCTAGATTCCGTCACTGTCCATGAAGCCGGTCGGCGCCTGGTGCCGACCCTCAGCTGGCCGCACCTGATCGCCCTGGGCATCGGTGCCATCGTCGGCACCGGCATCTACACGCTCATCGGCGTCGGCGCCAACCTGGCCGGTCCTGCAGTGCTGATCTCCTTCGCCATCGCCGGTGCGGTCTGCGCCTGCGCGGCGCTGTCCTATGCCGAGCTGTCGACGATGATGCCGGCCGCCGGTAGCGCCTACACCTACAGCTACAGCGCGCTGGGCGAGGTGTTCGCCTGGGTGGTGGGCTGGAGCCTGATCCTCGAATACTCGCTGGTGGTCAGTACGGTGGCGGTCGGCTGGTCCGGCTACTTCGTCGGCTTCCTCGAATGGGCGCATACGCAGTTCGGCTGGAATATCACCCTGCCGGCCGCACTCGCTGCGGGCCCGCATGTCGCCGGTGGCTTCATCAACCTGCCGGCGATCGTCATCACTTGGCTGGTCGCGCTGATGCTGATGGCCGGCACCAAGGAAAGCGCCACGCTCAACGCCATCCTGGTGGTGTTCAAGCTGATCGCGCTGGCGATCTTCGTGGCCATCGCCTTGCCCGCCTTCGACAGCGCCAACCTGCAGCCGTTCATGCCGTACGGGTTTGCCAAGTCGATGGGCCCCGATGGCGTCGAGCATGGCGTGATGGCGGCGGCGGCGATCATCTTCTTCGCCTTCTACGGCTTCGATGCGATCTCCACCGCGGCCGAAGAAACCAAGAACCCGGGCCGTGACCTGTCCATCGGCATCATCGGTTCGATGATCGGCTGCACCATCGTCTACGTGCTGGTGGCGCTGGCCGCCGTGGGTGCGATGAGCTACGCGGTGTTCGGCCACAGCGCTGAACCGCTCGCCCTGATCATGCGCCAGCTCGGCCACCCGACCGCTGCCATGGTGATCGGCGTGATCGCGATCATCGCCCTGCCGACCGTGCTGCTTGCCTTCCTGTACGGGCAGAGCCGCATCTTCTTCGTGATGAGCCGCGACGGCCTGCTGCCGCGTGGCCTGTCCAAGGTCAACGCACGCACCGGCACGCCGGTGGCGACCACGCTGTTCACCGCCGTGGTGGTGTCGGCGCTGGCCGGCGTGGCGCGCCTGGACGAAATCGCGGCATTGGCCAACGCCGGTACCCTGGCCGCGTTCACCGCCGTGGGCATCTGCCTGGTGGTGCTGCGCCTGCGCGAACCGGACCGTGCACGTACTTTCCGCACGCCGCTGGCCTTCGTGGTCGGGCCGCTGGCCGCGCTGGGCTGCATCTATCTGTTCATCAGCCTGCCGCATCGCACCCAGCTGTACTTCCTGGTGTGGAACGTGGTCGGCCTGGTGCTGTACTTCCTGTACAGCCGCCGCAATGCGTTGATCGCGAAGTAAACGGATCACCGGTAGCGCCGGGCCATGCCCGGCGGAATCCCGGTTCCACGCGGGGCGGTCAGCCGCCCTGCTTTGCCGCGTAATCCTGCGCCTGGCGCATCACCCGCAGCAGGTTGCCGCCCCAGATGCCGGCAATCTGCTGTTCGCTGTAGCCCTTGCGCAGCAGCCACGCAGTGATCTTCGGCAGCTGGCTGACATCGGGCAGGTCGCTCAGGCCGCCGCCGCCATCCCAGTCCAGGCCGATGCCCACGTGCTCGGGGCCGACCACCTTGAGGATGTGCTCGAAGTGGGCGAAGAAGTCGTCCAGGCTGGCGTGGCGCACCGGGTGTTCATGGTCCAGCGCCTGCTCGGCCTGCTGCAGGGCGACGCCCTGGGCAATGGTCATGCCTTCCCAGCCGCCCAGCTGCCTGCTCAGCGCTTCTTCGGCCTGTTTGCGTTCGGGCGTCTTGGCGGTGTCGATCAGGTAGCCGCCATAGGCATTCACCTGGATCACGCCACCGGCCTTGGCCAACTGCCGCAGGCGCGCATCATCGAGGTTGCGCGGGTGGTTGTAGACCGCCTTGGCCGAGCTGTGCGAGAGCACGAACGGCACCGGCATCATCGCCAGCAGGTCATCGAATACCGCATCGGACGCGTGCGACTGGTCGATGACGATGCCCAGCTTCACCGCGGCACGCACCAGGTCCTTGCCGGCCGGGCTCAGGCCCTTCCACTCCGCGCCCTTGGGATCGGTGGCCGAATCGGCGAACTCGTTGTTGGCGAAGTGAACCGTGCTCAGCAGGCGCAGGCCGGCGCGGTGGTAGAACGAGAGCAGGCTGGGATCTTCCACCAGCGGGCTGGCGTTTTCCATGCTGATGTAGACCACGCGCTTGCCGGCGGCCTTGATCCGCGCGGCATCATCGGCGGTCAACGCCAGTTCGAAGCGCTCGGGGTTGGCCGCCAGCATCTGCCGGATCTCCAGCATCCGCTGCAGGCCATGGTCGCGTTCGGCCAGGTGGGCGGCTGCAGTGCGGTCGCCCTGGTCGGTGTAGATCGCCCAGAAGCCGCCATCCAGCGCGCCCTCGACCATGCGCGGGTAATCCACCTGCGAAAGCGCGTTGTGGTCGTGCCGCTGTTCGATGTCGAAGCCGGCGCGGCCGAAGTTGGCCGGCGTGTCGAGGTGGCTGTCCAGGGTCAGCAGACGCTGCTGCAGGGCCTTGGCGCGGGCCAGCTCCTGCGCGCTGAACTCGATGGCATGGGCGGACAGCGGCGCACTCAGCGCCAGGGCAAGCAGCAGGGACAGGCGACGCAGCGACGGCATGGGCTCTCACCGGTGAGGACAAGAGCCCGACCATAGCGCTGCGCCCGCACATTGGGTAGCGCCGGGCCATGCCCGGCGGATCCGTAGGCCGATCAGCCGAGCGTGAGCTCGGCTCTACAGGTTGAAATCAATCAACCACGCGGCAGAACACGGCCTTCAGGTAACGCGATTCCTGCACGTGGGCCATGAACGGATGGTCCGGACCAGCGCCGGCCACCTTCAGGATCTGGATCGTGCGGCCGGAGAAGTAGGCCGCGCGGCGCAGCATGTCGAGGAACTGGTCCTCGGCCACCAGGCCGGTGCAGGAGAACGTGGCGAACAGGCCGCCCGGCTTGACCACGCCCAGCGCCAGCTTGTTCATGTCCAGGTACTTCTTCAGCGCGGTGATGACCTGGTCGCGGTCGCGGGTCATCTTCGCCGGGTCCAGGATCACCACGTCGTACTGCTCGCCGCGGTTGGCGGCATCGCGCAGCCACGGGAAAATGTCGGACTGGACGAACTTCGGGCGCACGTTGTTCAGGCGCGAATTGCCCTTGGCGATCTGGATGACGTCTTCATCGATGTCGATGCCGACCACTTCCGAAGCACCGCGTGCGGCCGCGTACACGGCAAAACCGCCGGTGTTGCAGCACAGGTCGAGCACGCTCTTGCCTTCCACCTGCTGGCTCAGCCACTGCCGGTTCTCGCGCTGGTCGGCGAAGAAGCCGGTCTTGTGCGCACCGGCCGGGTCGGCGCGGAACTTGATGCCGTACTCGGTGATCACCGACGCTTCGGTGGTGGTGTTGCCGTGGAAGTCGAAACTTTCCTGCTTCTGCACGTGTTCGTCGGCGAAGCTGTGGAAGCGGCAGCCCGGGAACTGTTCGCGCAGGGCGTCGTAGATCCACTCGCGGTGGCGGAACATGCCGGCGGCGAAGAATTCGACCACCACCAGGTCGTTGTAACGGTCCACCACCAGGCCGGACAGGCCGTCGCCTTCGCTGTGCACCACGCGCCAGGCGTCGGACACCGCGTCCAGCTTCAGCACGCCACGGCGCAGTTCGACCGCCTGGGCGATCTTGCGCGAGAACCAGCCGGCATCGACCGGCACGTTCGGGTCGGTCTCGAGGATGCGCACGGCGATGCGCGAGTGCCCGTTGTAGAAGCCACGGCCGATGAACTCGCCATCGATGCCGACGACGTCGACGATGGAACCGGGCTTGGGCCGGACGGTCGGCTTCTCGACCAGTTTCTGGAAGATCCACGGGTGGCTGGAGCGCCACGCGTTCTTTAGGCGGACAACGGGAAGGGGGGTATTCATCGGCCTATTGTAGCCGGGGGCGCTTTTGTAGAGTCGAGCTTGCTCGACTGAACAGGACCGTTCAGCAAAGGCCGTCGAGCAAGCTCGACGCTACGAGGGGCGGGGAATGGCCCCATTTGACGGCGGCCCGGCCAGGCCGCAGAATCGGCCCCAGAAGGGGAGTAGCTCCCAGACGTTGTCGCCGTCAATTCGAGCCCGCAGGCTCCGGTGCAACGGCAATCCCACCCGCGTGGGGTTGCGAGCGAGACCTTCGCCGTACTGGCGAAGCTCTGTCCCTGGATCCCCCTCCCGATCCTCCGTTGCAGATCCTCGCCGTCCGGCCTGGCATTCATCTTTCCAACGGATATTCCCAATGCAGACGATCGGTAATGTGTGGATGTGGGGCGGCTTCGTGGCGGTGGTCATCATCGCCCTGCTCGTCGACCTTGTGTTGATGCGACACGGCGGACCGCACAAGGTCACCTTCAAGGAGGCCCTGTGGTGGTCCATCGGCTGGGTCGTGCTGGCCCTGCTGTTCAACGCGGGCCTCTGGTACTACCTCAGCGAGACCGCCGGCCAGGTGGTGGCCAACAAGGTCGGCCTGGAATTCCTGACCGGCTACCTGGTCGAGAAGGCCCTGGCGGTGGACAACATCTTTGTCTTCCTGATGATCATGAGCTACTTCGCGGTGCCGGAGGAGCAGCGCCAGAAGGTGCTGATCATCGGCATCCTGGGTGCGATCGTGCTGCGTACGATCATGATCTTCGCCGGTAGCGTGCTGATCAGCCAGTTCCATTGGCTGCTCTACGTGTTCGGTGCCTTCCTGCTCTTCACTGGCTGGAAGATGTGGTTCGCCGCCGGCCAGGAGCCGGACCTGGAGACCAACCCGGCCCTGCGCTGGATGCGAAAGCACCTGCGCCTGCTGCCGGACTACGCCGGCAACGCGATGAGTGTCATGCAGGACGGCAAGCGCTGGTTCACCCCCCTGTTCGCGGTGCTGATCCTGATCGCGGTGACCGACGTGATCTTCGCCGTGGACAGCATCCCGGCGATCTTCGCCATCACCACCGACCCGTTCATCGTGCTCACCTCCAACGTGTTCGCGGTGCTGGGCCTGCGTGCGATGTTCTTCCTGCTGGCCGGCATGGCCGACCGCTTCCACCTGCTGCCGTACGGTCTGGCACTGGTGCTGGGCTTCATCGGCATCAAGATGATGATCATCGATCTGTTCAAGATCCCGACCCCGGTGTCGCTGGGCGTGGTCGCCGCGATCATTGCCGCCACCGTGGTGCTCAGCGTGAAGTACCCGCCAAAGAACGACGCCGGCCAGGCCTGAGCCTGAGCAGGCTGCAGCGCGCGGCCGGCGGGATTGTCCCGTCGGCCGCCCCCACTCTCCCGCAGCGGTGGCCTTGGTTTCGCGCCCGCCACCGCCATTGCTGAGGTATGGACAACAACACGCCCCTGCCCGCCGGTGACGTGCCGGCCCCCCGCAACGACCGCATGCGCATCCTGCGGGCGTTCAATGTCAGCCTCGGCGCCGTGCTGGTGCTGCTGGCCGTGTTCGCCCTGCAGGGCAGCTTCGACTGGCGGCCGTGGGCGGTCGCACCGCTGGAGGCCAAGGGCCTGCTGGGGCTGATCGGCGGGCCGATGCTGCATGCCTCGGTTGAACACGTCGCCTCCAACGGCTTTGCGATCCTCATCCTCGGCACCCTGGCAGGCAGCGTGTACCCGAAGGCCACCGTGCGAGCCCTGCCCCTGCTGTGGCTGGGATCGGGCGTCGGCGCGTGGATGCTGGGCAACCCCGGCAGCGTGCACCTGGGGGCCAGCGGCGTGACCCACGGCCTGATGTTCCTGCTGGCCAGCCTGGGCCTGCTGCGCCGTGACCGCGCGGCGATCGCCACCGGCCTGATCGGCATGCTGTTCTACGGCGGCATGCTGATGACCATCCTGCCGCATGCCGACGGCGTGTCCTGGCAGTCGCACATGGGCGGTGCCTTTGCCGGCATCATCGCCGCGCTGCTGTTCCGCAACGCCGACCCGATGACGCCGCGCCAGCACTACAGCTGGGAGGACGAGGAAGACGAGGTCGAGGCACTGGCCGACGACGAGCTCGAGCCGCCTTCGCCGCGCCGCGTGCCGGTGCTGTGGCAGCCGCGCGAGGGGCAGGATTACGTGGTGATCCCGTTCCGTCGGCCGGACGAGCCGCGCGGTTGAGTCGGTAGTGCCGGCCGCTGGCCGGCACTACCGGATTCTCAATTGCCCGCGGCGCCCATGCCATCCACCGCCTGCCGGCCCAGCGCCGGGTCATCGGTGAAGAACGCATCGATGCCGGTGGCCAGGTAGGCACGCATCTCGGCAATCGAACCGGCCGGGTTGCGCGCGCTGTCGGCGCCCTTGCGCAGGTTGCTGGCCTGGAAGTGGTTTTCCGGGCGGAACGTGTACGGAATCACCATCAGGCCCACCGCGTGTGCGTCGCGCACGAGCGCGGTCGGCGTGCCCAGTGCGCCCTGGGCGTCCAGCGGGATGATCGAACGCAGCTCCGGGCCGATGCCATCGGCATAGCTGGCGATGTCCTTCAGCCCGGCCGGGGTCATCATCTGCGCATAGGTGAGCGTGCCACCGGCCTTGGCCACATCGGCCGGGCGGGCATCGCCCTTCCACAGCAGCTGCAGCAGGCGGATGTTGCTGCCACGGCCGATCCTGCCGCGCAGGTAGCGCAGGTTGGCGGTCTCGAACGACTGGATCGTCACCGGCGCGACGGCGGTATAGGCGTTGCCGCGCAGCGCGGCCAGCACCTTGTCTTCCATCGGCAGGCCGATGGACTGGAAGTAGGTCGGGTGCTTGATCTCCGGCACCAGGCCGATGCCGCGGTTGGCACGGCCGGCCTGCTGCATCAGGAAGGCCAGGATCTCGTCCAGCGTGGCGATGCGGAACTGGCCGTCGAACGCGGTGCTGCGCAGCTCCGGCAGGCGCTCGCGGGTGTAGAGGGTCTTCAGCTCGGCCAAGGTGAAGTCTTCGGTGAACCAGCCTTCCACCGTCTCGCCGTCGATGACCTTGGCGGTCTTCCGCTTGGCGAATTCCTTGTGCTCAGCCACATCGGTGGTGCCACCGATCTCGTTCTCGTGGCGGGCCACCAGCACGCCGTCCTTGGTCATCACCAGGTCCGGTTCGATGTAGTCGGCGCCATCGGTGATGGCCTGCGCGTAGGCCGCCAGCGTGTGCTCGGGCAACAGCGCGCTTGCGCCGCGGTGGCCGTAGACGGAGACCTTCGCGGTCGCCGGGGTGGAAGTTTCAGCACTCATGACCACCGATGGTGCCACGGCCAGCGACAACAGCAACGCACAACCCCACGACTTCACTGCGACTTCCCCAAGCGGTATGTGATGGGGGTCAGTATGCGGCGGGAATGTGACAGCCGGGGGAAGCGTGGGATCGGATCCCCGAAGGGGCTCCGACCCCAACGACTCAGTCCGCCAGGGCGTCGTGGAAGTCGCGCTCGTGCACGATCATGATTCGCAGGCCCTCCTTGCGAAGCTCAACGGCCCGTTCCACCTTGCGCCCGTAGCACGCATAGCTCCAACAGGGATTTCCCTCCGCGCCGATGACCAGGTAATCGACCTTTTTCGATGGTGTCGGGTGCACTCTTCCCCCGCGTGCAGTCACCAAGGCCTGAATGTGCGAGCGTGTGCCGCGGGATGAAGCACCGGTAAAGCAGAACCCTTTCTGGTCAAACTGGATGTCCGGTGCCACCGCACACATTCCGACCAGACTTCCTGCGAGCTCCAGCAGGGGCTTGGTCAGGGTGCGATCGTCGGCCAGGACGATGAACTCACTAAAGAACTGCTTGAGGAGATCCTGCTCCTGCGCGTCTACCACGCCATCGGCCAATACCTTGGCCACGAGGTGGCCAATTTCGTCATAGGGCCAGCAACCTTGCAGATGCGCATGCTCATCCATCCATTCGGACAAGCCACGCAGCTCCCGCTCGGATATGCGTCCGTCGGCAACAATTCCTCCCAGTACCGCATGCAGGCGCTGCAGGTCGGCCATCGTCGCGTCGGCCCGCTCCGTGGATCGCATCCGGTCAATGAGCCAGCGCAGATCCTCCGCTGAGTCTTCATCCATGCGGCCTTCGCCCAGCGCCTGGTCAAGTACCGGCATCAGCTCGTTGAAAGGATGCTGGTGGCGCTGGTGCAGGTGATCCTGTATCCAGCTGGCCAGGAAGCGGCGCTCATCCATGTTGATTTCTCCATCGATGGAGATTCCCTCGATGATGCCTGCCAGCGAGTTCAGCGCGCGCTGGAGCTGCGCTGGGCCGGTGAAGTGGATATACGAAACATGGTCCGGGTGCATCTGCCATTCCCTAGCCAGAGTTTTCCGCACGCTAGCGCGGTCCGTGCGCTTACTCAAGACGTACCGCGCAACAGGCAGGGATACAGGGTGGATTGCGTCAATCGAAGGGGTCAGAGCCCCTTCGGGGATCTGACCCCGATGCTTCACAGCCGAGCGTGGGCTCGGCTCTACAGAAGAGCGGCGTCACTTGCCGATGCAGAAGCTTGAGAAAATCCGGCCCAGCAGGTCATCCGCACTCATCTGCCCGGTGATTTCGCCCAGCGCGTCGTGCGCCAGACGCAGCTCCTCGGCCGCCAGCTCCAGGTGCTCGTGCACCAGCTCGCCATCCGCCCGCTGCGCGTGTTCCTGTGCGCGTTCGATCGCATCGACGTGGCGGGTGCGTGCGGAGAATTCGCCCTCCACCTGCTCCCCTGCCCCGGCCGAAGCGATCGAACGCAGGCGCGCATGCAGCTCGTCCAGTCCCGCGCCGGTGGCAGCGGAGACGAACACGCGGTCCGGGTCGTCCCGCACCGGCATCGCATCCAACAGATCCGACTTGTTGTGGATGTAGACCTTGTGCGGTACCGCCAGTACCGCTTCGCCGATCGCGGCTTCGCCGGCTGCCGGATCGCGTGCATCCAGCACGATCAGCGCCAGGTCGGTGCGTTCGATTTCCACGTGGGCGCGGCGCATGCCTTCGCGTTCGATGGCATCGCCGCCGTCGCGCAGGCCGGCGGTGTCAACCAGGGTCAGCTCCAGGCCGTCCAGGCGGATGGTTTCGCGCAGGGTGTCGCGGGTGGTGCCGGCGATGTCGGTGACGATGGCGCGCTCGCTGCCGGCCAGGGCGTTCAGCAGTGAGCTCTTGCCGGCATTCGGCGGGCCGATCAGCACCGCATGCAGGCCATCGCGCAGGCGACGGCCGCGCTCGGCATCACGACGCAGCAGGGCAAGATCAGCGCGCGCCTGTTCCAGCCCACGCCGCACCTGCGCGCCGCCCAGGGTATCCAGCGGTTCGTCGGCGAAGTCGATGGCGGCTTCCACGTGGATGCGCAGCAGCACCAGCTGTTCGACCACCGCCTCGATACGGCGTGAGAACACACCGTCCAGCGAGCGACGTGCCGCGCGCGCGGCGCGGTTGTCACCGGCGGCGATCAGGTCGGCGATGGCCTCGGCCTGGGCCAGGTCGAGCTTGCCGTTGAGGAACGCGCGTTCGCTGAACTCACCCGGCCGTGCCTGGCGTGCACCGAGCGCGATGCAGCGCGCGACCAGCTGCTGCAGCAGCACGGGGCTGCCGTGGCCCTGCAGTTCCACCACTTCCTCGCCGGTGAAGCTGTTCGGTGCCGGGAACCACAGCACGATGCCGTCGTCGATCACCTCACCGTCGGCATCGCGCAGGCGCGCGTAGTGCGCATGGCGCGGGCGCAGCGTGGGCGCGCCCAGCGCGTTGGCGATCGCCGCGGCACGCGGGCCGGACAGGCGCAGCAGGCCGACACCGCCCGCGCCGGGGGCACTGGCGATGGCGACGATGGTGTCGGTACGGGTCACATCGTCCATGGCTCAGAGCTTCTCCAGCTGCGCGCGCGCCTGCGCAGCGCCACTGCCCTGCGGCTGCAGGGCGAGGTAGGTGGTGTAGGCCTGCTTCGCCTTCGCTTTGTCGCCGGCGTTGAAGTAGGCGTCGCCCAGGTTGAGGTGGGCCACCGCACGCGACGGGTCGATCTTCAGAGTGTTCTCCAGCCAACGCGCGGCTTCGGCGTAGCGCTGCTGGCGGTAGTAGACGAAGCCGAGGTTGTTGGCCGCCTGGGCAAAGTCCGGGCGCAGCTTCAACGCTTCGGTGAACTGCGCGACGGCTTCGTCGTACTGCTTTTCGCGGTACAGCTGCAGGCCACGGTCGTTGGCCTGCTGCGCGCGCTGGCGATCCGAGGCCGGGCCGGCGGTGGGCACCACCAGCCTGGCCTTGCCGCCCTGCAGGTCGGCCACGGTCACCGGTGCCTGCGCGCCCTTGGCATCCTGCGCGGCGTCGACCTTGTTGTTCAATGCGATGGCATCCGGGGTCAGCTGGCGCGTATCGGCATTGAGGTATTCCTGGCTGTCGGGCACCTGGAACACGAACTCGCCGCCCTGCGAACCGGGCAGGCTGCCGAAGGCCGGTGTCTGGTGCGAGACGGCCGACACCGCCGGCGCCACGTAGGCGGCCAGTTCGGTACCCGTGATCAGGCCGTCGCCATTGAGGTCGCCCTTGCCGGCCAGCGCCTGCAGCAGCACCCAGGTGAACACCGAATGGCCGTTCGGGCCGGCATCGGCCACCTGCTGGTCGGCACCGCCGGCAGTCAGCATCTGCCGCGCGCTGCGGCGTGCGTTCTCACGCAGGAACGACGACGACGACGGACCACCGCGGGTCAGGCCCAGGCCGCTGTAGCAGGCATCCATCACGAACATCACGTGCTTGGCCTGCATGCTCTCGGCGATGTTCTGGATGTCGGTCATCGCAATGGCGTCGGTGGCCAATTCCTTCGGGTCCGAGTCCACCGGAATGATGTAGCCGAGGTCGCGCCCGGAGGCGAGCTGGCGGGTGGCGCCGTGGCCGGCGAAGAACACGAACACGCGGTCATTCTTGCCGGTGCGGTCGTCGGCAAGGCGGTCGTGGAAGGCGGCCAGGATGTTGTTGCGGGTGGCCTGCTCGTTCTTCAGCACGATCACCTGCGAGGACGGGAAACCGAACTGCCCGGTCAGGGTGTCGGCTACCGCCTGCGCATCGTGGCTGGCGTATTCCAGCTTCGGCCACTTGGCGTAGTTGTCGATGCCCACCACGATCGCCCACGACTTCTCGTAGCCGGTGGTGACGGTGGCATCGCTGCTGGCGCCCTTGCGCGCGCGGGCGACGGTAAACTCGCGGCCGTTCCAGCCGGCGAACTGGTAACCGTCGGCGATCAGCCGGTCGAGGATCTGCGGCAGCGCCTTCACCGCTCGGTCGTGGATGTCATGGAACAGGATGATGCCGCGCTGTTCCTTGTTCACCTGGCCGAGCACGCGCTGCACGATCGATTCCGGCACCGGGTCGGCCCAGTCCATCGAGTCGATGTTCCACATGATCGACTTCAGGCCGGCCTCGTTGAGCAGCTGCAGGCCTTCGGCGTTGCGCGCGCCATACGGGAAGCGGAACAGCGGCGCACGCTTGCTGTCGACATCCTTCAGCAGGGTGTCGGTGTCCAGCACCTGCTGGCGCAGCGCATCGCCGGTGGTGCGCGACAGCTGGGCGTGGGTCAGGCTGTGGTTGCCCACTGCATAGCCCTCTTCCATCAGGTTGCGGCTGATCTTCGCCATCGGGCCCAGGCTGACCTTGCCATCGGCCTCGACCTTGCCCAGGTTCCGGCCCACTTCGAAGAACACGCCCGGCACGTCGTAGCGCTTGAGGATGGCCACCACTTCATCGGTGTAGGCCTTGTGCGGGCCGTCGTCGAAGGTCAGCACCACGGTCTTGGCCGGCAGGTCGCGGCCGAAGATCTCGCGGTCGCTGTCCTTCATCGACATCGGGTACGGCTCGATCACCCCGTAGTCGCGCAGGATGGCCTCGCGGCTGTAGTCCTTGTGCAGGTGGGCGATGTAGTCCTCCCACTTCTCGCGCTTCAGGTCGATGGCGCGGGTGCGCTCGAAGCGGCTGAAGATGCGGGTCAGTTCCTGGTTGTAGCTGCGCTCGATCTCGTCCAGCGCGTCCAGGTCTTCGCCGATGCGCTGGTGCAGCTTCACCGCCGGCAGCGAGGAATCCGCACCGACACGTTCGTGCAGGTCGCGCAGCACTTCGCGGAAGGCGAGGCGATCGGCATCGAACAGCTCCGGCGCCGATTCGATGTAGTCCAGCACGGTGCCCAGCGCGGCGAAGCGCTGCGGGCTGCCACCACGCAGCAGGCTGTCGAACTGCGCGGCGATGGTGGTGCGCTGTTCCAGCCCATCGTGGAACAGCTGCTGGCCGATGCGGGTGGAGGTACCGCGGTCGGCGGCACTCTGCTGCTCTTCGTCGGCCAGCAGCACGATGATGCGGCGGTAGCCATCGAGCTGCTTCTGCAGCGCGGCCAACAGCGGGGCGGCGGCCGGATCGGCGGCGGCCTGTGCGCTGGGCTGGGTGACGGCGGCGGCGGGCGCCTTTCCCTCCTTGTCGCCGCAGCCGGCAACGGCCAGGGTCAACAGCAGCGAGGGCAGGAACAGGCGGAACGACGACGCACGCGGCATGGCAGGCTCGATGGATGGGGACACGGTGTGCGGGCGATTCTACGCCCCGCATGCGAAAAGCCCGCCTTGCGGCGGGCTTTTGCGGGTCGGTCAGGTTATTTCTTCTTGACCGGGGCCGGTGCGGTGGTCACCGGCAGCGGCTCGCCGCCGTGGCGCTTGGTCATCCACCACTGCTGCAGCAGGCCCAGGCCGCCGTTGACCACCCAGTACAGGACCAGGCCGGACGGCATGAAGGCCATCATGACGCCGAAGACCAGCGGCATGAACTGCATCATCTTCTGCTGCATCGGGTCCATGCCCGGTGCCGGGGTCAGCTTCTGCGTGGCCCACATCACCGCCATGTTGATGACCGGCAGGATGAAGTACGGGTCGCGCGCGGTCAGATCCTGGATCCAGCCCAGCCACGGCGCCTGGCGCAGTTCGACCGACTCGACCAGCACCCAGTACAGGGCGAAGAAGATCGGCATCTGGATGAGGATCGGCAGGCAGCCGCCCATCGGATTGATCTTTTCCTTCTTGTACAGCTCCATCATCGCGGTCTGGAACTTCTGGCGGTCATCGCCATAGCGTTCCTTCAGCTGCGCGATGCGCGGCTGGAAGCGACGCATCTTCGCACCGCTCTTGTACTGCACGGCCGACAGCGGGTAGAGCACCAGCTTCAGCAGCACCACCAGGCCGACGATGGCCCAGCCCCAGTTGCCGACCAGCTTGTGCACCTGGTTCAGCACCCAGAACAGGCCCTGGCCGATCACCGCCATCATCGAGAAGCGGCTGTAGTCGACCACGCGGTCCAGGCCCGGCACGTCTTCCTTGGCGATCTGGTTGACCAGCTTCGGGCCGACCCACAGGCGGGCTTCGGTGCTGGTGGACTGGCCCGGGGCCACGGTGAAGGCCGGGCCACGCGCTTCGATCAGGTCACGACCGGCCACCTGCGACAGCACGTAGTGCGCGGTCTGGTCCTTCTGCGGGATCCAGGCGGTGAAGAAGTGGTGCTGCAGCATCGCCAGCCAGCCGCCGGTGATGTTCTGGTTCAGCGCGCCATCGTCCAGGTAATCCTTGAACGCACGACGCTGGTACTTCCTGTCGTTGTCGTACCAGGTCGCACCGTTGAAGCTGAACGAGTCCGGGTTGGTCATGTTCCGCGACAGGATGGTCGGGGTACGGTCCAGGGTGCGGTAGACGTAGCCGTTCCACGGGGCGGCGCCGGTGTTGCTGACCTCGTCCTTGAAGCGCACGGCGTACTCGTTGCGCGAGACGGTCAGGGTGCGCTTGATGGTCACGCCGTTGTCGGCAGTCCACACGAACGGAACCTGCAGTTCGTTCTGGCCGTCGGCCAGCACGAAGTCGCGGACGTCACCGACCAGTTTGAATCCATCGGCGCCCGGCACCGGGGCGTTCTTGTCTTCGCTGGCCCAGCCGCTGATCGCGCTGTACGGATGCGCGGGGTCTTCGGTCAGCAGGCGCACCGGGGCACTGCCTTCTTCCTTGGACTGCGGGAACTGCAGCAGCTCGGCGTCGAGCACGCGGCCGCCGTCCACCACCAGGCGCAGCACGTCGGTGGTGATGGTCACGCGCTGGGCGGCCGGGGTGGCGCTGGCCTGGGCCTGCTGCGCCGCGGCCTGGCCCGGGGCACCGGGGACCTGCGCGCTGGGGATGCTGCCCGGGGTCGCACCCGGAACGCTCTGTGCGGCGGCCTGCGCGGAAGTGGTGGTCGGGGCCGGGGTCGGCGCGGCCTTTTCACGGCCCCACTCCATCCACAGGAACACGGCCACCATCAGCCAGGCAAAAATAAGGAATACGCGGGTCTGGTTCATCAGCGGACAGGCTCGGCGGGGCCGGGACGCGATGCCGGCTCGATCAAAGAGGGAGGTGCGATGCCATCTGGCGGCGGCATTGTGCCGTCCACGCCCGGCGCGGGCAATGCGCGCAGGCGCCGCAGCAGGCGCAGAAAGGCCTGGCGGATGTCGTCGTTGCTGGCAGAACGCGCAGCACTACGAGCCACGACGACGAAGTCGCCTGGCTGGATTTCGGTTCGTGTCTGACGCAGGATGTCGCGCAGGACGCGCTTGATCCGGTTACGCCCGACGGCGTTCGGATCAACCTTGCGGGAAACCGCCAGACCCAGCCTGGCCGGCCGGTCAGCCGGCAGCCAGTGCAGGGTCATCAGCGGATCGGACACACGGCGGGCGCCGTTGAAGACCGTTGAATATTCGGCACGCGTGCGAACCCGCGCAGAGCGAGGGAATCGCTTGCGCGGGTCTGCAGTATTCACTGTCGAAGGGATTGCGTCTGCCGCGATGTGCGGCATGGCAATCAGGCGCTCAGGACTTTGCGGCCCTTGGCGCGGCGACGCGACAGGATCTTGCGGCCGTCAGCGGTCTTCATACGGGCACGGAAGCCGTGGTCGCGCTTACGCTTGAGGTTGCTGGGCTGGTAGGTGCGCTTGGTGGCCATGTGGGCCTCTCGTATGAATGGGACGGGAAAGAACCGGAAATTCTAGAGAGGTCTCCCCCCCTACGTCAACCCCTTGTGACTACGCCAATTCACCGGGCTGTGCAATAGCTGTGGATCTTTTTGTGAATAAGTAGGGGACAAGCATTCCGAAGCCGGGCGCTCGGTGGTAGTCTGAGCCATCCATTTCCCCCTTTCAGGCCTGTGTTTGGGCGCGTTGTCGCGCCTGTGCACAGGTCACCGGACGATTATTGCCGATGGATGCCTGGTCCCGAAGTCTCGAACGCCTCGAAGCGGAGTTCCCGCCGGAAGACGTTCACACCTGGTTGAAGCCGCTGCAGGCCGATCTGCGCGCGGACAGCCTGGTGCTGTATGCCCCGAACGCCTTCATCGTCGACCAGGTGCGCGAGCTGTACCTGGCCCGGATCCGCGAGCTGCTGACGCACTTCGCGGGTTTCGGCGACGTTTTTCTTGAAATCGGCTCGCGCCCGCGGCCCTCGGAGGCGCAGAACGCGCCGGTTTCGAGCGTGTCAGCGGCGGTGGTGGCTGCACCGCAGGTGCCGTTCGCCGGCAACCTGGACAACCACTACACCTTCGCCAACTTCGTCGAAGGCCGCAGCAACCAGCTGGGCCTGGCCGCTGCCTTCCAGGCGGCGCAGAAGCCGGGCGACCGCGCGCACAATCCGCTGCTTCTGTACGGAGGCACCGGCCTGGGCAAGACCCACCTGATGTTCGCCGCTGGCAACGCCATGCGCCAGGCCAACCCGGGTGCGAAGGTGCTGTACCTGCGTTCGGAACAGTTCTTCAGCGCGATGATCCGGGCCCTGCAGGAAAAGACCATGGATCAGTTCAAGCGCCAGTTCCAGCAGGTGGACGCGCTGCTGATCGATGACATCCAGTTCTTCGCCGGCAAGGACCGCACCCAGGAAGAGTTCTTCCACACCTTCAACGCGCTGTTCGACGGCAAGCAGCAGATCATCCTGACCTGCGACCGGTACCCACGCGAAGTCGAGGGCCTGGAGGCGCGCCTGAAGTCGCGGCTTGCGTGGGGCCTGTCGGTCGCGATCGAACCGCCGGACTTCGAGACCCGCGCCGCGATCGTGCTGGCGAAGGCCCGCGAACGCGGTGCCGAGATTCCGGATGATGTTGCGTTCCTGATCGCCAAGAAGATGCGCTCCAACGTGCGCGACCTCGAAGGCGCGCTCAATACCCTGACCGCCCGCGCCAATTTCACCGGCCGCGCGATCACCACCGAATTCGCCCAGGAAACCCTGCGCGACCTGCTGCGCGCCCAGCAGCAGGCGATCAGCATTCCCAACATCCAGAAAACCGTTGCCGACTACTACGGCCTGCAGATCAAGGATCTGCTGTCCAAGCGCCGGACCCGTTCGCTGGCCCGTCCGCGCCAGGTCGCCATGGCCCTGACCAAGGAGCTGACCGAGCACAGCCTGCCCGAGATCGGCGATGCGTTTGCCGGTCGCGATCACACCACGGTGCTGCATGCCTGCCGCCAGATCCGCACCCTGATGGAAACCGACGGCAAGCTCCGCGAGGACTGGGACAAGCTGATCCGGAAGCTGAGCGAATGATGCACGGACGCTGATGAGGCGTCATCGCACAAAACGGTGCAGAATCCGGTAGCAAGCGCGGGATGAGTTGTGGATAAAAAGGGCGCCTGAAAACGCGTCGAATTTATCCACAGCTTTCCCCACCCCCTGGAGGGCGGTAATGCAGAGGGTTTCGAGGCTAGAAACTCTTTTTATTACAAAGACTTAGCATTGTTTTCCAGCGATTCTGTCTCTACCAGCACCACCAAGCTTTTGATTTATTCCACATTTTTTTAAAGCATAGGGGCACGGAACCACATGCGTTTCACACTGCAGCGCGAAGCCTTTCTCAAGCCGTTGGCACAGGTCGTCAACGTGGTCGAACGCCGCCAGACCCTTCCGGTTCTGGCCAATTTCCTGGTCCAGGTGCAGAACGGCCAGCTGTCGCTGACCGGTACCGACCTGGAAGTGGAGATGGTGTCGCGGATCGCGGTTGAAGATGCCCAGGACGGCGAAACCACCATCCCCGCCCGCAAGCTGTTCGAGATCATCCGCGCCCTGCCCGATGGCAGCCGGATCACCGTCTCGCAGACCGGTGACAAGATCACCGTGCAGGCCGGTCGCAGCCGATTCACCCTGGCAACGCTGCCGTCCAACGATTTCCCGTCGGTGGACGAGGTGGAAGCCACCGAGCGCGTGGCCATCGGCGAGGCGACCCTGAAGGAGCTGATCGAGCGCACTGCGTTCGCGATGGCCCAGCAGGACGTGCGCTACTACCTCAACGGTCTGCTGTTCGACCTGCGCGGTGATGCTCTGCGTACCGTCGCCACCGACGGACACCGTCTGGCCCTGTGTGAAACCGACCTGGCCAAGCCCAGCGGTTCCAAGCGGCAGATCATCGTGCCGCGCAAGGGCGTGACCGAGCTGCAGCGTCTGCTGGAAAGCGGCGATCGCGAGATCGAGCTGGAAGTCGGCCGCAGCCACGTGCGCGTCAAGCGCGACGATGTCACCTTCACCTCGAAGCTGATCGACGGTCGCTTCCCGGATTACGAGGCCGTGATTCCGATCGGCGCCGACCGCGAAGTGAAGGTGGATCGTGAAGCCCTGCGTGCGTCGCTGCAGCGTGCCGCGATTCTGTCCAACGAGAAGTACCGCGGCATCCGCGTGGAAGTATCGCCGGGCAACCTGAAAATCAGCGCTCACAACCCGGAGCAGGAAGAAGCCCAGGAAGAGATCGAGGCCGATACCACAGTCAGCGATCTGGCCATCGGCTTCAACGTGAACTACCTGCTGGATGCCCTGTCCGCCCTGCGCGACGAGGAAGTCATCATCCAGCTGCGCGATTCCAACTCGTCGGCGCTGGTGCGTGAGTCCAGCAGCGAGAAGTCGCGCCATGTGGTGATGCCGCTGCGTCTCTGACATTTGCGCTGTTCCACGTGAAACAGAAGACGCCCGGGAGATCCGGGCGTTTTTTTTGGTTCCACGTGGAGCATTGATGGGGATTGCGGGAACGGGAGTTCTGCGTTGCCGGTTTGATCATCGCGTTCTGGATCTCGATCGGTTCCTCGCTCGATGGATGTCCGGTAGGCGAGCGACTCCGGGACGTTCTCAGCAAGCGGATTCGCCCTCTGCAGACGCTACTGTCCACAGCCCGTATTTCTGGTCGAAAGGCGCTGCCCTAGCTTTTAAATCTGGGTATAAATCTAAAGCATGGTGGTGATGGTAGGGCCAGATCTCGTGGAAAAGAGCGTTATCTGATTGATTTCTAATGCTTTTGTGCACCTGAAACCCCCTGTATATGGGACCCTGGGGATGGGGGGGAAGCTGTGGATAGTTTTTCCGGAGACGGTAAAGGGTTTTTTTATCCACAGATTGCCCATACCTTGTGTATAAGTCATACAGAGCAGCTGTGGACAGCGTGGAACGAGTGACCTGAATTCTTTGAAATCTGTGGAACGCTTCGCAGCCCTGCCCTGCAGATTTCAAGCAATTCGCGGCAACACCAGCAGCTGCCCTGGCTCCGAGGCACGGGTACGGTTCCACGCTGGGGTGAAATCCGCTGATTTCTGAGGGCGAGGGCCCTGCCCGGTGCTGCAGATTTCAAGGAATCCAGGCCCTGCCAGCGTCCCTGTCGCATGGATTCGCTGCACCGTTTTCCACGTGGAACCGTCCGGACTGGCGACACCGGCCAGCTCCATCAGCAAGGCGATGCCCGCAACGGCGGCCTTGACCGATGCAGTAAGCTGATGGATTCCCTGCCCTGCTACCGCCCCGAGCGGATGGTCTCCCGCGTCCCATGCTGATCCGCCGCCTCGCCTTGAACCAACTGCGCCGCTTCAGTGCCGTGGAACTGTCACCCCAGCCGGGCTTGAACCTGCTGACAGGCGACAACGGCGCAGGCAAGACCAGCGTGCTCGAGGCCCTGCACCTGATGGCCTATGGCCGGAGCTTCCGCGGCCGGGTCCGCGATGGCCTGGTGCGTCAGGGCCAGGAAGCGCTGGAAATCTTCGTGGAATGGGACGAACAGCGCGCCGATCACGCGTCGCACCGCCGCAAGGCCGGTCTTCGCCATAGCGGCCAGGACTGGAAGGGCCGCCTGGACGGCGAAGACGTTGCCCAGCTTGGCAATCTCTGCGCGGCGTTGGCTGTGGTGACCTTTGAGCCGGGCAGCCATGCTTTGGTCAGCGGTGGCGGCGAACCGCGCCGTCGTTTCCTCGATTGGGGCCTGTTCCACGTGGAACCAGACTTCCTTTCGCTGTGGCGCCGTTATTCCCGCGCGCTCAAGCAGCGCAATGCCCTGCTGAAACAGGGCGGGCCGTCGCGGATGCTGGATACCTGGGACCACGAGCTGGCTGAAGCCGGTGAACCGCTGACCAGTCGCCGCCAGCACTATCTGGAACGTCTTCAGGAACGGGCGATTGCCTTGGCAACCGCGCTGGCACCGCAGTTGGGCATCCAAGGCCTGGATCTCAGCCCGGGATGGCGCCGGCACGAACTGCCGTTGGCCGATGCGCTGCTGTTGGCCCGCGATCGCGACCGCCAAGCCGGTTACACCTCAGTAGGTCCGCACCGCGCCGACTGGAGCGTGGATTTCCACAGCATTCCCGGCCGGGATGCACTCTCACGCGGCCAGGCCAAGCTCACCGCCCTCGCCTGCCTGCTGGCCCAGGCAGAGGATTACGCCGAACAGCGCGGTCAATGGCCGGTCATCGCCTTGGACGACCTGGCATCGGAGCTGGACCGCACCCACCAGGCCCGTGTCCTCGAGCGTCTGCTGACCGGTCCTGCGCAGATCTTCGTAACGGCCACCGAGACCCCGGCGGCCTTGGTGGATCTGACCGACATCACCCGGTTCCACGTGGAACATGCGCAGATCGTGGCTGTGCCATAGTGGCTACATCAGGGCCTGCAGGGCCCGGCTGGTATAATTCAGGTTGCACCCCTTCTTACCCGGCGCATCGCACCTCTGCGGTGACCGACCTGCGGAGCCTACGGCAAGCGCAATGACCGACGAACAGAACACCCCGGCAAACAACGGCAACTACGACGCCAACAGCATCACCGCCCTGGAAGGGCTCGAGGCTGTCCGCAAGCGTCCTGGCATGTACATAGGTGACGTCCACGACGGCACCGGTCTGCACCACATGGTGTTCGAGGTCGTCGACAACTCGATCGACGAAGCCCTCGCCGGCCACGCCGACCACGTCGCGGTGACGATCCACGCTGATGGCTCGGTGTCGGTGTCCGACAACGGCCGCGGCATCCCGACCGGCAAGCACGAACAGATGAGCGCCAAGCTGGGCCGCGAGGTTTCGGCGGCCGAAGTCGTGATGACCGTGCTGCACGCAGGCGGCAAGTTCGACGACAACAGCTACAAGGTTTCCGGCGGCCTGCACGGCGTGGGCGTCAGCGTAGTAAACGCGCTGTCGCAGAAGCTGCTGGTGGACGTGTTCCAGAACGGCTCCCACTACCAGCAGGAATTCAGCAACGGCGCCGCGGTCACCGCGCTGGCCAAGCTGGAAGACACCACCAAGCGCGGCACCACCGTGCGCTTCTGGCCGTCGACCGTGGCCTTCCACGACAACGTGGAATTCCACTACGACATTCTGGCCCGCCGCCTGCGCGAACTGTCGTTCCTCAATTCCGGCGTCAAGATCGTGCTGGCCGACGAGCGCGGCGAAGGCCGTCGCGATGACTTCCACTACGAAGGCGGTATCCGCAGCTTCGTGGAGCATCTGGCCCAGCTGAAGACCCCGCTGCACCCGAACGTCATCTCGGTCACCGGCGAACACAACAACATCGTGGTGGACGTGGCGCTGCAGTGGACCGACTCCTACCAGGAGACGATGTACTGCTTCACCAACAACATCCCGCAGAAGGATGGCGGTACCCACCTGGCCGGTTTCCGCGGCGCCCTGACCCGCGTGCTCAACAACTACATCGAGCAGAACGGCATCGCCAAGCAGGCCAAGATCAACCTGACCGGCGACGACATGCGCGAAGGCATGATCGCGGTGCTGTCGGTGAAGGTCCCGGACCCGAGCTTCTCCAGCCAGACCAAGGAAAAGCTGGTCAGCTCCGACGTGCGTCCGGCGGTGGAAAACGCCTTCGGTGCGCGCCTGGAAGAGTTCCTGCAGGAGAACCCGAACGAAGCCAAGGCCATCGCCGGCAAGATCGTCGATGCGGCGCGTGCCCGTGAAGCGGCGCGCAAGGCCCGCGACCTGACCCGCCGCAAGGGCGCGCTGGATATCGCCGGCCTGCCGGGCAAGCTGGCCGACTGCCAGGAAAAGGATCCGGCGCTGTCCGAGCTGTTCATCGTCGAGGGTGACTCGGCAGGTGGCTCGGCCAAGCAGGGCCGCAACCGAAAGAACCAGGCGGTGCTGCCGCTGCGCGGCAAGATCCTCAACGTGGAACGTGCCCGCTTCGACCGCATGCTGGCCTCGGACCAGGTTGGTACGCTGATCACCGCGCTGGGCACCGGCATCGGCCGCGACGAGTACAACCCGGACAAGCTGCGTTACCACAAGATCATCATCATGACCGACGCCGACGTCGACGGCGCCCACATCCGCACCCTGCTGCTGACGTTCTTCTACCGTCAGATGCCGGAGCTGATCGAGCGCGGTTACGTCTATATCGGCCTGCCGCCGCTGTACAAGATCAAGCAGGGCAAGCAGGAGCTGTACCTGAAGGACGACCCGGCGCTGGACAGCTACCTGGCCAGCAACGCGGTGGAAAACGCCGTGCTGGTGCCGGCTGCGGGTGAGCCGGGCATCGAAGGTGCTGCGCTCGAAAAGCTGCTGCTGACCTTTGCCGGCGCGCGCGACGCGATCGAACGCAATGCGCACCGCTACGACCGCAGCCTGCTCGAAGCGCTGGTCGACTTCGTGCCGATGGACCTGGCCCACCTGCGCGGTGCCGCTGAAGGCCAGGGCCTGGATGCACTGGCCCAGCGCCTCAACCAGGGCCGCCTCGGCAGTGCGCGTTTCAGCCTGGAACTGCAGGAGCCGAACGATGAGCGTCCGGCCGCCGTGCTGGTGACCCGTCGCCACATGGGCGAGGAACACGTGCAGGTGCTGCCGCTTGCCGCCTTCGAAGGTGGCGAACTGCGTGCCATCTACCAGGCTGCCAGCCTGCTCCACGGCCTGGTGCGCGAAGGCGCCACCATCGGCCGCGGTGCCAAGTCGGTCGAAGTGGACAGCTTCGCCAAGGCACAGAACTGGCTGCTGGAGGAAGCAAAGCGCGGCCGCCAGATCCAGCGCTTCAAGGGCCTGGGTGAAATGAACCCGGAACAGCTGTGGGATACCACCGTCAATCCTGATACCCGTCGCCTGCTGCAGGTGCGCATCGAGGATGCTGTCGCGGCTGACCAGATTTTCAGCACCCTGATGGGCGATGTCGTCGAACCGCGTCGTGACTTCATCGAAGACAACGCGCTGAAGGTCGCCAACCTGGATATCTGACACGCTTCGACCGTGGCCGGTGCGCGGGGATGCGCGCCGGCCTTCGCCCTCTGATCGCAGGTAATCGATGTCCGCTTCCGTCCCGGTGTCCGCCCCGCCGCCCGTTCCGCCAGCCTCGGCTGCGCCGCGCCGCGGTTCGCCCGTGGCAGGCTTCTTCATCGATCTGGGCATCGGCGCCGCCACGCTGTTCATCCTCAGCCTGGTCGCTGGCCTGGCGTGGGGCCTGTATCGCGGCATCCAGGTCGGCTACACCAGCGCGAAGAACAACGGCGCGGGCATCGACCCGTCCAGCGTGACCGAAGCGCTGGGCACGCCCGGTGCCCTGGCACAGGTGCTGATGGCCCTGGTGTCGACCGGTGGCGCGGCGCTGCTGCTGTATTTCCTGCGGCGGCCGGCCAATGCGGCCGAACGGCAGGCCTCGACGCAGGCGCTGCGGCGCCCGTCCACCTGGGGCTGGACCCTGCTGGTGGCCACGCTTATCGTGATCGGCAGCAATGGCATCGCCTTCCTCGCCAAGCAGCTCGGCGTCGAACCGGTGCCGACCAACCTGGCGCTGATGCAGCACGCCATCGAGCGGTTCCCGCTGTTCCTGGTGCTGTTTGCGGTGGTGCTGGCGCCGGCCTACGAGGAGCTGCTGTTCCGCCGCGTGCTGTTCGGGCGCCTGTGGCAGGCCGGCCGGCCGTGGCTGGGCGTGCTGCTGAGCAGCCTGGCCTTCGCCCTGATCCATGAGATCCCCGGCACCAGCGCCAACGGCCCGGCCGAGATCGCCCAACTGTGGCTGGTCTACGGCGGCATGGGCGCCGCGTTCTGCTGGCTGTACCGGCGCACCGGGACGCTGTGGGCGGCGATCATCGCGCACGGCCTGAACAACGCCGTGGCACTGGGCGCGCTGGTGTTCTTCGGGTCAATGTAAGGCCGTGGCCGGTTGACGAAAAATTAAGCGGGCCCAGTCCACACTGCCTGCATGAACACGGGGGATTCCATGAAATCACTGCTGCTTGCCCTGCTCATCACCGTGCTGGTGGCCGCCTGCGCGACCACTACCTCCCCCACCGGACGCCGTCAGATGGTCGGTGGCGTGTCGCAGGCCCAGCTCGACCAGCTGGGCGCGCAGGCCTTCGCGGAGACCAAGCAGAAGCAGAAGGTCAGTACCGACGGGCGCCAGAACGGCTACGTGCAGTGCGTGGTCGATGCGCTGGTTGCGCAGCTGCCCCAACAGTACCGTGGCGTACGGTGGGAGACTGCCGTGTTCGTCGACAAGGAACCCAACGCTTTCGCCCTGCCCGGCGGCAAGGTGGGCGTGAACACCGGCATCTTCACTGTCGCCAAGAACCAGGACCAACTGGCTGCCGTCATCGGCCATGAAATCGGCCACGTCATCGCCCGCCACCACGAAGAACGCATCACCCGGCAGATGGGCGCGCAGACGGGCCTGTCCGTGCTGGGTGCGTTGGCGGGTGCCGCCTATGGCGAAGGCGCGGCCAGTACGGTGAACCAGCTGGGCGGTACCGCTGCCCAGACCGCGTTCCTGCTGCCCGGCTCACGTACCCAGGAATCGGAGGCCGATGTGATCGGCCAGCGGCTGATGGCCGATGCCGGTTTCAACCCGGAACAGGCCGTCGGCCTGTGGCAGAACATGATGGCCGCCAGTGGCGGACGCAGCCCGCAATGGCTGTCCACCCACCCCGATCCGGCCAACCGCATCCGCGAACTGCAGCGTGATGCACCTTCACTCTTGCCCGTCTACCAGCAGGCCCAGGCCGCTGGTCGCAGGCCAAAGTGTGGTTGAGTGCGCAGATTCATGCTGTATTGCAGCACATAAAACGATTTCTCACGCCATCTGTTTCTGATACGTTTGGCGGCTCAGATTTTTCTGACAGTCCGACTTTGCCGCTGACGGCGGTTCGATCGAGGTGAACGATGATTTTCCGCAACCACAAAGCTGTGCTTTCCGTCCTCATCGCGACCGCCCTGACCGGCGCCGTGGTCACCGATGCCTTCGCGCAGTCCTCGCGTTCGTCCGAGCGCGGCAACCGCGGTGGCAAGCAGCAGGCCAAGGCCGAAGTCCTGTACCCGAATGCCACGCGTGAGGAGCCGAAGGAAAAGGCGTCCGCGAAGATGGGCAAGCAGCTGCAGAAGCTGATTGACAGCTACAACGACCAGAAGTTCCCGGAGACCCTGCAGGTTGCAGGCGAGATCCTGGGCAACAGCGCGTCGAACAACTACGACAAGTCGCTGGCCGCGCAGCTGGCTTCGCAGGCTGCCTATCAGAGCGACGACACCGCCGGTGCCATCGGCTACCTGAAGCAGGCGCTGCAGCTCAACGGTCTGGACAACAACGGCCACTACCAGTCGATGCTGATGCTGGGCCAGCTGCAGCTGCAGGAAGACCAGACCGCCGAGGGCCTGGCCACGCTGGACAAGTACTTCGCCGAGACCAAGTCGAACAAGCCGGAAGAGCTGGTTGCCAAGGGCCAGGCCCTGTACCAGCTGCAGCGTTACCAGGAAGCCATCCCGGTGCTGCAGCAGGCCATCGCCGGCGCGACCGAGCCGAAGGACAACTGGAACCAGCTGCTGATGGCTGCCCTCTCCGAAGCCGGCCAGACCGGTGAAGCGGTCAAGACCGCTGAAGCGCTGGCGGCGAAGAACCCGAACGACAAGAAAGCGCAGCTGAACCTGGCCAACATGTACATGCAGGCCGATCAGATGCCGAAGGCCGCCGCGGTGATGGACAAGCTGCGCAGCAGCGGCCAGCTCACCGAAGAGCGCGAGTACAAGCAGCTGTACTCGATCTACGCCAACACCGAGAACAAGGAAAAGGACGTCATCGCGGTCATCAACGAAGGGTTGCAGAAGGGCATCCTGAAGCCGGACTACCAGGTTTACCTGGCGCTGGCCCAGTCCTACTACTACTCCGACCAGGTGCCGCAGGCGATCGAGGCGTGGCAGAAGGCTGCCCCGCTGTCCAAGGACGGTGAGACCTACCTGAACCTGGCACGCGTCCTGCATGCCGAAGGTCGCGTTCCGGAGGCCAAGAAGGCCGCCCAGGAAGCTCTGGCGAAGGGCGTGAAGAACCAGGCTGATGCCAAGAAAATCATCAACCTGAAGTAAGTAGGAATAACGCCTGAATGCCTGCACAGCTGATGCGCAGGCGCTCAGGATTGGTATAAGCTTGGAGGTTCCTGCGGTGTCATGCACCGCTGATCAGGGATTCCGCCCCCGGGATTCCGGCCCCACTATTGAGCTCTTGGCGCATGACGGAACAACTAGTCGTTCACCGGTACGAACAAACTGAAGAATCGGGGCTGAGCTGGCCGCGCATCTTCGGCATCGCGTTTGTAATCGCCCTGCATCTGGCCGCCTTCATGATGCTCCTCATCCCCGCCGTGGCCCCCAAGGCCGTGGCTGAGAAGGAGCGCAACGTCATGGTGACCATCGTCGACGCGCCGCCGCCGCCGCCGCCTCCGCCGCCGCCGCCGCCGCCGCAGGACACCCCGCCGCCGCCGGTGAAAAACCTGTCGCCGCCGAAGCCCTCGCCCGTCCCGCCGCCGCCGCAGGCGCCGGTCGTCGACGTGCCGGAGCCGCGCCCGAACGACATCGTCACCCCGCCGTCGCCGCCGTCGCCGCCGTCGCCGCCCGCCTCGATCGAGGCCAGCGTGGACATCTCGTCGAAGGCCATGAATCCGCCGCGTTACCCGCCGGCCGCTTTCCGCGCGGGCATCCAGGGCGAAGTGATCCTGATCATTGATGTCGATGCCCAGGGCAACGTCACCAATGTCACGGTGGAAAAGTCCAGCCGTAACCGCGACCTGGACCGTGCTGCGATGGAAGCTGCCCGCAAGTGGCGTTTCAACGCCGCTGAATCTGGCGGTAAGAAGGCTGCTGGTCGCGTCCGCGTCCCGGTCAACTTTGCACTGAACTGATGCGAGCGGGTGGCCGCCGGCCACCCCTCCTCCGGTTCGATTGTCTAGCTTAGCTACACCCTTTATCACCACACACAACAAAGGTAAGCGTCATGCTGCAGGAACTTTTCATCGCCGCTGCTGCCGGGGGCAATCCGTCCAACGCCCTGTCGCAGATGGGCTTCGAGCACCTGATCCACGAGATGACCACCCAGCCGGGTGACTTCGCTGTCTCCTGGGTGGTGCTGCTGACCCTGATCGTCATGTCGGCCATGTCCTGGTACTGGACCGTCATCAACATCTTCCGTTCGGTCCGCCTGAAGAGCGCTGCCGATCGCGTCGTCAGCCTGTTCTGGGACACCCCGAACGCACAGGACGCCATCCGTGCGATGGAAGAGCAGCCGGCTTCCGAGCCGTTCTCGAAGATCGCCCTGGACGCTGCCCAGGCAGCTGCCCACCACCAGCGCGCTGAAGGCGGCGCCACCGGCGGTCTGGGTGAGAACCTGAGCCGTTCGGAGTTCGTCGACCGCGCCCTGCGTCAGGCCGTGACCCGCGAAAGCAACAAGCTGCAGTCGGGCATGACCCTGCTGGCCACCGTCGGTGCAACCGCTCCGTTCGTCGGTCTGCTGGGTACCGTGTGGGGCATCTACGGCGCGCTGATCAAGATCGGTGCCACCGGCTCCGCTTCGATCGACGCCGTTGCAGGCCCGGTGGGTGAAGCGCTGATCATGACCGCCATCGGTCTGTTCGTCGCAATCCCGGCCGTGTTCGCCTTCAACTTCTTCAGCAAGGTCAACAGCGCGACCATCAGCAAGTTCGATACCTTCGCGCACGACCTGCACGACTTCTTCGCCACCGGCTCGCGCGTCCGCTGATTGCGGCGCGTGACCCTGCGACGAACGACGTAGTCACCAAGATCTAGACGGAGCCCGTTATGGCTTTCAGTAGTGGTAACAGCGGCGGCCCCATGGCCGACATCAACGTGACGCCCCTCGTGGACGTGATGCTGGTGCTGCTGATCATCTTCATCATCACGGCGCCCCTGATGTCCCACAAGGTCAAGGTGGATCTGCCGGAGGCCAACCTGGTCCAGAAGGAAGACGCTGAAAAGCGTTCTGGCCCGATCACCCTGGCAGTCAAGGAAGACGGCTCGATCTACTGGAACGACGAAGAAATCAACAAGCAGACTCTCGAGTCGCGCTTGGCGACCGCCGCCCAGCAGACCCCGCAGCCGCCGCTGAACCTGCGTGGTGACCGCACCACCAAGATGCGCGTCATCAACGACCTGACCAAGGTCGCGCAGGAGCAGGGCATGCTGGACGTCGGCTTCGTCGCGACCAAAGAGAAGGGGCAATAAGCCATGGCATTCAGTAGTGGTGGTGGCAAGGGCCCCATGGCCGACATCAACGTCACGCCCCTCGTGGACGTGATGCTGGTTCTGCTGATCATCTTCATCGTGACCGCGCCGATCATGACGTACCCGATCGCCGTGGACCTGCCGCAGCGCGTGCTCAACCCACCGCCGCAGCTGGTCGAACCGCCGCCGCCGATCGAACTCAAGATCGACGCCAGCAACCAGGTCTCGTGGAACAACAGCCCGATCAATACCAGCGAGCTGCAGCAGCGGATGGAGCAGGAGGTCCAGCGTGACCCGACCAACCAGCCTGAGCTGCGCATCGATGCGAGCCCGGATTCCGAGTACGACGTGATGGCCAAGGTTCTGGCCGCCGCCAAGAATGCTCAGATGAAGAAGATCGGCTTCGTACAGCAGTAATACGTACGACCGCAGCACAACAGTCATGACGCGACTGCAGACGCCCCTGGAGACAGGGGCGTCTTTTTTTTGCGCGGGTTGATGCCGGCAGGATCGGATCCCTTTCCGCAGGAAAGGGCTCTGACCCCATTACCACGTCCGCGCCCGCTATGATCGGCGCATGCTCGCCCTCTTCGATTCGCTGCGCCTCTGGCTCGATGGCATTGCCCACCTGGGAACGATCCTGGCGGTGGCGTATCTGCTTTACCTGCTCGCCCTGACCGGCTGGATCATGCTGCAGAAGCGCGAGCCGGTGGCCACGCTCAGCTGGATCCTGTCGCTGGCGTTGCTGCCCTATCTCGGCCTCTTCATCTACTATCTGCTGGGCCCGCAGAAGGTGAAGCGCCAGCGCCTGCGACGTGGCCGCGCGCGCTCGGGCATGGAGCACTACAGCGATGTCTGCCCGCCCGATGCCGGCTGCACCGAGCTGGCCAAGGTCGCCCAGGCCACCACCGGCCTGGCGCCCAGCAGCGCCACCGAAGTGACTTGGCTGGTGGACGGCGCGACCACCTATGCCGCGCTCATCGAGGCCATCGGCCAGGCACGCGACCACGTGCACCTGGAGTACTACATCTTCAATCCCGACCATGCTGGCACCGCCCTGCGCGACGCCCTGGTCGAGCGCGCGCGTGCAGGCGTGCAGGTGCGACTGCTGCTGGATGCGGTGGGCTCCTCGGCACTGCCGGCGCGCTTCCTGCGGCCGCTGCTCGAAGCCGGCGGCGAAGCCATCTGGTTCCACCCACGGCAGCTGCTGAAACCCTTCAAGCGCCCGTGGTTGAACCTGCGCACGCATCGCAAGCTGGTCATCATCGACGGCCATTTGGCCTTCACCGGCGGCATCAACATCACCGACGAAGAAGACGAGAGCCGTAACCCCAACGCCTACCGCGACCTGCACATGCGCCTGCGCGGCCACGTGGTGCGCAGCCTGCAGCTGGTGTTCGCCGAGGACTGGCTGTACGCCAGCGGGCAGGAGCCGTCGCGCTTCGATATCGCACGCCTGTGGCCGGCGGACATGCCCTTGCGTGGCGATGGCAGCATCGATGCGCAGGTGCTGGTGTCCGGGCCGGACTCGGGCTGGGAAACCATCCACCGCCTGCACGTGGCCGCCATCCAGGAAGCCAACGAACGGGTCTGGCTGGTGACGCCCTACTTCGTGCCCGGCGAGGCCGCGCGCATGGCCCTGACCTCGGCGGCACTGGGCGGCCTGGACGTGCGCCTGCTGGTGCCGAAGATGAGCGATTCCTGGTTCGTCACCCAGGCCGCGCGCTCCTACTTCGACGAACTGCTGCATGCCGGGGTCAAGATCTACGAGTACGGCCCGCGCATGCTGCACACGAAAGCCTTCATCGCCGACGACGACGTGTGCATCGTTGGCAGCGCCAACTTCGACCACCGCAGCTTCCGGCTGAACTTCGAGCTGTCGATGATGATCAGCGACCGCGACCGCGTGGCCGAACTGGCCACGCTGCTGCAGGCCGAGTTCGACAGCGCCACCCGCGTGCATGACGAGGCCGGGCGCTCGCTGTGGCTGCACCGCCTGCCCGAAGCCTTCGCCCGCCTGGCCTCGCCGCTGCTCTGACGCAGCGCTACACTGCGCTCGATGCCCGGGGAGGACTGGAACATGTACTGGCTGTACCTGCTGCTGGCGCTGGGCTGCTTCGCCTTCGCGCTGAAGACCCCGCACATGGGCCTGATGTCGCTGGCCCTGCTGGCCGCCCTCGGCTTCCTGCTGGCGTGGGTGCGTGGCCGCTACGTGGCCCGCTTTGGCGACCTGCAGCGCGATCCGTCCACCCTGGTCGATGCCGAGGAGCTGCGCCGCCTGCGTGAGCAGGCCCGCGCGCATGACGGCACGCCCCCACCCTCTTCCGCAGCGTAGTTCCGTTCCATGACCCAGCTCAGCGTCAACGTCAACAAGATCGCCGTCCTGCGCAACTCGCGCGGCGGTGCCGAACCCGATGTCGTGCGTGCGGCCCAGGCCTGCCTGAACGCCGGCGCCCACGGCATCACCGTGCACCCCCGGCCGGACCGTCGCCACATCACCGCCGAGGACGTGCTGGCGCTGTCGACCCTGACCCGCGCCCGCGGCGTTGAGTTCAACATCGAAGGCAACCCGTTCGCGCCGCCGCGCGAGGGCTATCCGGGCCTGCTGCCGCTGTGCGCGCAGACCCGCCCGGCGCAGGCCACCCTGGTGCCGGATGGCGATGGCCAGATCACCTCGGACCATGGCTTCGATTTCGAGCGCGATGGCGAGCGCCTGCGTCCGCTGGTGGCCGAGCTGAAGGCGATGGGTTGCCGCGTCAGCCTGTTCGTGGATGCCGGCAACCCGCTGCTGGAACAGGCCGCCGCAGTCGGCGCCGACCGCATCGAGCTGTACACCGGCCCGTATGCCGAAGCGCACGCGGCCGGCGATGCCGCCGCGATGCTGGACCTGTTCGCCACCGCAGCGCGGCGTGCGCAGGCCGTCGGCCTCGGTGTGAATGCCGGCCATGACCTTTCGCAGGACAACCTGCGCGACTTCCTGGCCGCAGTGCCGGAGGTGCTGGAGGTGTCGATCGGCCACGCGCTGATCGGCGAGGCGCTGTACGACGGCCTCGACACCACCGTGCGGGGCTACCTGGCCCTGCTGTAACGGCTGACCCCGGGCGCTGCCCGGCGGCAGCCACCGCTGCCCATCGCAGCTGCTGAGACGTCCGTGGCCCATGCTTCCGGCCTGCTGCGCGACCACGTGAAACCTGTGGATAACACTGGGGTCAACGTGCCGCCGGATTCGCCGAAACGCCTACAGCTACGTGAATCCTGGCCGCTTGCACCGCCTGTGGTTAGCAATAATACTAACGTCTCTGAAACGGCCGGAGGGCGCCATGCAATCCCACCCTCGCAACGCCCAGGCCGCCATCAAGGGCCGGGGTTCCACCTCCCACCTGGCTGGCCGCTTCGAAAGCACGGTGAGCGAAGCGGTCGATGACGGCTGGGCCATCGACGAAAGCGAAGAATTCCTCGCCCCGCGCCTGCGCACCGAGGTGCGTGCCGAGACCGCGCGCAGCATCATCAGCCGCAACACCTCCCCGGACGTGGGTTTCAGCCAGTCGGTGAATCCGTATCGCGGCTGCGAGCACGGTTGCTCGTACTGCTTCGCCCGGCCCTCGCACGCCTATCTGAACCTGTCGCCGGGCCTGGATTTCGAAACCAAGCTGTTCGCCAAGACCAATGCGCCGCAGCTGCTGCGCAAGGAACTGTCAAAGCCCGGCTACGTGCCGCAGCCGATCGCACTGGGCATCAACACCGACGCCTACCAGCCGATCGAGCGCAAGCTCAAGCTGACCCGCCAGCTGATCGACGTGATGCTGGAGACGAAGCATCCGTTCTCGCTGATCACCAAGAATGCACTGGTGGAGCGCGATATCGATCTGCTGGCACCGCTGGCCGCAGAGAACCTGGTCAGCGTGCACTTCTCGGTGACCTCGCTGGACCCGCACCTGTCGGCGAAGCTGGAACCGCGCGCGTCGGCACCGCACGCCCGGCTGCGCGCGATGAAGCGCCTTCACGAGGCCGGCATTCCGGTGGGCGTGATGGTGGCGCCGGTCATTCCGTGGATCAACGACAGCGAGCTGGAGGCCGTGCTGGAAGCCGCGCATGATGCCGGCGCCGGCACCGCCGGTTACGTGCTGCTGCGCCTGCCGCTGGAAGTGGCCCCGCTGTTCCGCGACTGGCTGGACACGCATCATCCCGATCGCGCTGCACACGTGATGAGCACCATCCAGCAGCTGCGTGGCGGCAAGGACTACGACAGCCAGTTCGGCACGCGCATGCGCGGCCAGGGCGTGTATGCGGATCTGTTGAACAACCGGTTCAAGCTGGCGCGAAAGCGTCTTGGGTTCAACGCGCAGAACAGCCATTGGCCGAAGCTGGATTGCAGCCGGTTCCAGAAGCCGTTGCCGCCGCGGAAGGAATCGCCACAGGGGTCGTTGTTCTGATTCCCATAAAGTTGAACTTGCTCGACTGAAAGCGGAAAGGCACTCGAGCAAGTTCGCTGCGATGAACGATTGCCGCCCTGCGTTTGCTTTCGACGCGGCTGATGGTGTCGCATCCGGCATCACCTCACAGGCATTCATCTGCGAGCACCCGCATAGGACGCGAGGATGACGAACCAGTGCTGGTCAATCACCCGCTTGGCAGACTACTATCCGCATCCTCTGGACGCTCACGTTCAGATGCGATTTAGCAAAGATCCGGCAATCAAGGAATTCCAAGAGCATGAAGCTCCGTTCGAAAAGCAGCTGAGCCACCGCTTTCGTGTTGATCCCACTGATGTTGACGAGCGCGGCCTGGGTGCCTGCTGCTTCCGCAAAGCGATCGCACCAGATCTATTTTCAGAACCTCAATGGATCCTCCGACACCACGGACATGGAGAGGATCACCGTAACGCACACGCGCGTCCCTTCAATTGGCGTGGGAGGAGTGATCTCCATCGGTCGGGGTGTTCCCTACCATTCCCGCATCACGCGTCCGTCGAAGACGGCCGTGGAACAGGAGACGGATGATCGTCGCGATGACTGCGGCGAAGTCAAGGGCAATCCGGTCGTGCTCTACACCGGAAACAAGGTTGAGATCGAGCGGGACTTTACCGTTGCCGGTGAGATGGGGCTGTACCTGGAACGGACCTACAACCACCATTGGAGTGCAGGTGGTCTCTTCGGCAATCACTGGATCAGCAACTTCGACTACAGCCTGGCATTCTCGAACGCGCAGAAGACTGCCTGGGCACAGCGTCCGGACGGACGACGCATCAAGCTGATCTGGAACGAAGCGCAGGCGCGGTGGAACGAGGACCGGGCCAAGCCGATCGCCTATCTGGTGAAGAACAGCGATGGTAGTTTCACGCTGAACAATGAAGAGCTCGGGAGCGAGCGCTACGATGCAGATGGCTACATAACCGAACTGCGCAACGAGCAGGGGGTCTACTGGACCTTCGCTTACAGCAACAAGTACCTGCAGACGGTTACGCACTCTTCCGGCCGAAGCATCCTGTTCACCTGGAACAATGGCCTGCTGACGCAGGTCAGAGATCCGGCGGGCAACGTCTACCAGTACAGCTATACGGCCAATGCGTTCGGGACTGGACGGGGGCGACTTGCGAGCACGACACTGCCGGGTTCGCCGCAGACGAGCATCACCTATCACTACGAGGACGCACGCTATCCGGGGGGGCTGACTGGAAAGTCATACAACGGTGTGCGCTATTCCACCTTTGCCTATGACGCCAACAAGCGCGCAACGCTCTCCGAACATGCAGGCGGAATCGAAAGACATACGTTCAGCTATGTCATCGAGCAAAGCAAGCCCGTCGCTGCGCCCCCCGCGCCTGTCCGACCCGGTCCCATCCGCGGCAGTGACGAGACCGGCTGGTGCGAATACAAGCCGGGCCAAGGGCAGATCTGCATCCAGCCGCGCTCACTGCCAGGCGGATCGCTTCAACTTGCAGCTGGCTCTGGCTCACAGGCCGTGCTTCTAGCGGACGCTGCGGAGCGCACCCACCCGACCAAGCTGAAGGTCAGTGAGACCAATCCCAAAGGCCGCACGACAACCTACGCTTACAAGAATGGGCTCCAGGTGTCCGTAACGGGCAGTCGCTCCTCAACCTGCCCGGCCAGCTACAAGGAACGCACCTACGACGCCAACGGAAACCCCGACATTGCCCATGACTTTGTCGACAACATCACCGACTTTGACTATAGCCCCGAAGGCAACCTTCTCAAGAAAACAGAAGCCGTGGGCAGCACTGCTGAACGCGTCTCACTCTTCCAGTGGGACGCAGCAGGGCGGCATCTGCTGAAGGAAACCCTTGCTGGTGACCGTGAGACGAGCTTCACCTACGACGGGCGCGGAAATGTCAGTTCGGTCACGACCCGGAACCTGACCTCCGTAGGTGTAAAGGACCAGGCCAGAACTACCCGCTACAGCTACACCTATCATCCAAATGGACTGACGGCATCAGTCAAGGAAGATGGGCCACTCGCACAGGACGACGTAACCTCCACCTTCAATACCAAGGGTGACCTCGTCAGCGTGACCAACGCACTCGGGCACCGGATCACTTACGCCGCGTACAACGAGATGGGACAGCCGGGACGCATCACGGGTGTGAACGGGGATGTGCGGGAGTTCACCTATGACGCCCGCGGTCGCGTGCTGACAGATCGGATCAACACAGGCTCCAGCTGGGCAGTCACGACGACGACGTACAACGCCACTGGCGACGTCGCCAGCGTAACCACACCCGTTGGCATCAAGACAGAGTACCGCTACGACGCAGGCAGGCGACTGCTGAGCGAGGTATACCCGCTCGGTAACGGGACCTGGTCATGGACGCGGCACACGTACGACGCAGCCTCGAACCGCACACGGAGCGAGCGGGCCTACGCTGACTACGCGGAGAACACTGAGGTCAGGGGCAACATCGACGACATAAACCATGACGCGCAGTGGAATTGGTCGGTGCGCGGATGGGCATGCTCGACAGGCTCTGCATCCTCAATCCAGGTGGATGGCTACGCAGAGGGCAACGTCTATCTCGGGGGCGTAACGGCAAATCTCGCCAGTGAGCCAGCCATCGCCGCGCAGTGCGCTACCAAGGGTTCTGCCTATCGGTTCCAGCTGCCCATCAGCCTTTCGCAGAGACAACAGCTCGGCGGGCGCAAGGTAACCGTCTACGGCCTGTCGCCGTTGGGTGCGAGTGGCAATCGTGCGCTCGGCACGTCGGCCGTCCATTCAATTCCAGCAGCAGAGATCACTGGCTACATCGACGATGTTTCGCGCGATCAAGGATGGAACTACACCGTCCGAGGGTGGGCGTGTGCACAGGGCGAGGATGCGTCGATCGACGTGCATGTCTACGCAGGCGCGGCAGCGGGCGGAGGAAGCTTCGTCACCGGGGCGCGGGCCAACCTCGCCTCGGACACGAATGTGGCCAATGCATGCCAGGCGCGAGGGAAGGCATACGCCTTCAACATCCCGCTGGACGGCGCGGCGCGCCAGTCACATGGTGGCAAGACCATCTACATCCACGGGCTATCTCCCTCCGGCGGCGCCAACCTGACGATCAGCCGCTCGGGTCAATTCACTATCCCGGCTCTGGTCAAGGCCGCTGATCTCATCGCCGCATCCGCAGCGCCCGCACACATCTTCAATGGCCAGTCCGCGACGGTGACCTTCCAGTTCCGAAACACCGGTAACGTCATCTGGACGCCCGGCGATACCTACATGGTCCTGAAGACGCTGCGTACCAGCGATGCCATCGGACTTCCGGGCGCGGTAGCACCGGGTGAGGTAGCAACGTTCACGGTGAACGTTGCGCCAGTGAACAGCGGCAGTGGCGTTGCTCAATTCCAGTACATGGGCCAGCTGGCATCCGGCTCTACTGCCTGGGGGCCTCAGGGCCAGGTAACGGTGAGAGCCGAGAACGACAAGGGCAGCTGCAACCCGAAATTCTGTGAAGAACCGCGCTAAGGAAAGCCCAGGAACATGTCGAGCATTGCTTTGGCCTTGATGGGGCTGAATACCATCGTTTCCGCAGTGAACTACGAGTATGACGAGCTCGGACGGCTCGTCGCGGAAAGCACCGATCAGGGGCGCAACATCCGTTATGCCTACGATCTTGAAGATCGTCTTACCCAGACAACGGACTCGCAGAATCACGCGACCAAGTTTTCCTATGATCCCCGCGGGCGGCTTGTTGTCCAGACCGATGCCGCAGGGGGTACTACTCGTTTCACCTACGACAAGGGGGATCGGCTTACTTCGGTGACCGATCCGCGTGGGCTGAAAACCACATACCAGACCGATGGCTTCGGCCAGCTGTGGATGCAGTCCAGTCCGGACACGGGTCGAACCGATCATGAGTACGATGCGGCAGGACAGCGCATCGCAACTGTACGCAGTGACGGCAGTGCAGTCGGCTATGGATACGACGGTCTCGGCCGCCTCACGGCACAGAGCGCAGATGGACAGCAACAGTCCTACACGTATGACAACTGCGTCAACGGAAAGGGGAGGCTGTGTTCCCATGCCGCCCCGGGGACCAGCGCTCGATTCACCTACTCCGTAGTGGGCCAGCTGGTGAGCCGCACAGATCAGACCACGCTGGCTGGCAATATCACCGAAGGTACTGTGAGCTACACCTATGACGCCATCGGCAGAGGCGCCAGCATCACCTATCCCGATGGAGGTGTTGCACGGTACACGTACAATTCCCTCGGCTACCCACAGTCACTCTCGTTGACCAAGGGCACCGTAACCCAGCAGATCATTGGGCCGAGCAAGTACACCTCGCTGGGCACCCTTGAACGCATGCCCTATGGAAACAGCCTGGTGCAAAGCTTCGCAATGGACGCATCTGGCAGGTTGTCGGCCAAAGCGGTGCGCAATGAGCAGAGCACCGCGCTCAGCCGTACGTCCTATCGCTACAACGGCGATGATGAAATCACCGCCATTAACGACGACGTAACTGCAAGTCTCAGTCAGACGCTGGGCTACGACCGCTTGGGACGCTTGACCACGCTGGCCCGATCCGGCACCACGTACACGCTCAGTCACGATGCCGGCGGCAACTACACCGCGCTCACCGCCAAGACAGAGGCGACCCGCTATGTCATCGATGCGAAGAGCAACCGGATGCTGGAGTTCGGCAATGTCGACGGTACGCGCAGCTATCAGTACGATGCGCTGGGAAACCGGATCAGCGAGACATCTGGAAGCCGGATCTCCACGTTTACTTACGGGCCATTCAATCGGATGGTACAAAGCAACATCGGTGGCCTGCGCACGGACTACCTGATCAATGCACAAGGCCAACGCGTCGGCAAGAGCGGCGCCAACTCAACGAGTCGCTACTTCTACGCTGGCCAAAATCAACTGTTGTCCGAACAGACAGGCACGACCTGGACGAATTACCTGTGGTTTGGCAACGAACTCGTAGGCATTGATCGCAATGGTGCGGTGAACTACATCCACAATGATCACCTTGGCCGACCTGAGTACGCGACCAACAAGACGCAGCAGGTGGTGTGGAAGGCGTACAACTATGCCTACGGACGCAGCGTCCTCAAGGACGACATCGGTGGCCTGAACATCGGATTCCCGGGGCAGTATTACGATGAAGAGAGTGGGCCCTGGTACAACGGCTTCCGCGACTATGATGCGAGCGCGGGGCGGTATGTGCAGAGTGATCCAATTGGACTGGCGGGGGGGACAAACACCTACGCATACGTCCAGGGAAACCCGATCACCGGCATTGATTCGCTTGGCCTATGCAAGACGGACTACCTTGGAGCAGTGCTGGGGGCGGTCGACATGGTCGCAGGAGCCAGCGCCTTGGCTACAGGCGGGGCAGATGCCATCATTGCGTCCCTTGCCGGAAGCGAGGACGGAGGACTTGTAGGTTTATCTGTGGCTGCCCTTGGCCTTGCAACATTTCACGATGGTGCCAACAATCTGGCGACAGCCTTCGACGGCAAACAGAGGACGCCAGCATTGGAAAAAGTCGGCGGTGCAGTACTTGGCGGACACGGAGCTCAGATTGGCCGATATGCGAGCGACTTCAACACTGTCACGGGCCTGACTAAAGGAATTCGAAGTGTGCTGCGAGGAAACGCGAAGTTTTCAGACGCAAACGAAGTTGCCAAAGGAATAAAGGATAATGTGATGGATCCTACATCGCCCTGTGATTGTGGAAAATAAATATCATGAAAGTACTTTTTTGGCTCGGAATCGCATTCCTTCTGATGCTTCCATTGAATTTCATAGTGGTGACTACCGGAAGATTTCTATCAGGCGAGTCCTTTGGAGAAAAGGAAGTTGTTGGCCTTGGCATGGCGATATTCGGAGCAGCAGCAGCGGTCATTCTGTATCGACGGCGCTCACTCGGAAGCTCTAGAGGACAAGGAGAGCGTTAGCGGAAGGTGTCGGGAATTCGCGTTATCGCTGTTCTCCTGATGCTCTTGGCAAACAACTGATTCAAGCTTGCGCGCAGGTGCATGGGCTTCAACGTGGAGAACAGCCACTGGCCCAAGTTGGATTGCAGGAGGTTGCAGGAGCCGCCGCCTCCGCGTGCTGACTCAAAGAACTGTCTCCACTGGGTATGCTGGATTTGTACGACACCACCGTTCATGAACTATGGCAAAGGACGGCTGGCATCAAGTCCGGTATGGATCGGCCACAGAAGGGCCTCACGCGGAGATTTACCAGGATGCGGCAGCACGCACAGAGAACCAGAAGCAATGGATCAACGGGGGCGGCTGTGGCTGTGCGCAGTAGTCTGCGCACCCACTCAATTGCGTTGGGCATGCTGGCTTCGTTTCCGGTGATGGCAGAAGCGGCTGATCGATCGGCGTTCTTCTTGACCCACGCATCATCGGTTGAGGAAAGATGCCTTGAGGTTGATACGAGAAGCCTGCCCTTCTCATGCCACAGAGTTTCCGATGGTGAACAAACCGTCGTCGCTGTGAGGGACTTCAAGCGTACCTGGAATGCCGACCGTTCGAGCTTCTCAAAGCTGACGGTAGTACTTCCCGAATCCCCGCGTGTCGGACAGGTCTTCACTATCGGAGAGCAGGGAGTACGCGCGTTCTTCAGCAACGGAGCAAGCGCTTTTGCAGGCAAGAGTGGCTGCTACAGCACGGCCGCTACGGGTGAGGTCACCGTCGACGCAGTCGAGCGTCACCGTGTTGAGGTTTCATTGCGGGCGACGTTCACGCTCGCAAGCCCTTTGGACTGGCCCGGAGACTGCAATGTTCCTGTCAGCATCCATCGTGCAATCAAGGCCGGCAGCGCGAACATCACCGAACTCGGTGCGTGGGAGGGGAGGCCGCATGCCGATGACTCTCCCTTTGTAGAGGCGCATCCCTCAAAAAGGCAGTTGGAGCCAGGCTGATGCCTTCTGCTGTATTCGTCGCCTCGACCTTGCATCAAGGACATCTGGACATCCGCTTGACTGGACCACTGGAATCGCGCTCAAGGGAAGCATATGGGCCACGTGATACCCACCGCTTTGATCTATCTTCTTGGACTCATCGGCGCAGGTGCCGTTGGTATCCTTCCGGTACGCGTCATGAGAATCCTGCGCGATCTCCGCAGCGTTCGAGGGAGCATGCTCAGGAAGGCATCATCCGTAGTCGCGAAGCTCGCTATCGCGGCCGCTGCATTGCTGGTCGAAGCTCAGATCCTTCGGCCGCTCTTCGGGTGCCTTACTGGAGCGTACTGCGGTCCTGGTGTAGCAAGCGGATGGAGTTACCTGGCAGCGCTTGGCGCGACCTACCTGGTTTTTGAAGTCCTCGTGCTTCTACTGCAGCTTGTATACAGAGAGAGAGCGCAACAAGCGGCACCAGGAGAATAGAGCCGAATGCTTCGCTCCCACGCCACAATCCGCGAGGCACCCGAGACGTCTGACGGCGCTGGTGTTCGTTGCCTCTGGTCTGATGCCGGCCTTTCACTAGTGTTTGGAACCGGGACGTAGAAATGAGATTGCCGTTCACCTTCTCCTGTCCGGCCTGCAGGGCAGCCAGGCAGAGGTTTCCGATCTACCAGGCAATCGAAAGGAAGACCTGCACCCGCTGCAGCAGCTGTGGATCGGAAGTGGTGTCGGAGCTTGGCTACGTGGCGCCCGCCATCTGGCACGTACTGTCGCTGATGGCTTTAGCGCCTCTGGGACTGATCTTCGTTGCCAGCATCCTGACAGCGCAATGGTTCTGGGGCATTGCGGCGCTGATCGCGCAAGGCGTTCTGACCTGGATGCCGGGGATGTATCTCCACTCGCGAAACGCCACGTTGCCTGTCGCCAACGAGCGACCGAAGTGGTATGGGCGGAAGCAGGTCTCGTAGCGTCAAGCTTGCTCGACTGAGAGAGAAGAGCAGTCGAGCAAGCTCGACTCTACCCGCCAAACAACTTCTGCGCACTCTGGAACAGGATCCAGCTCGTCGCGATGAACTTGTCGCCGCCCTGCGGCCGGTTGCCGCGATGGGTGTGGGTGAACGCGGTCGGAGCGATCAGCAGGCTGCCGGTGCGCGGGGCGATCTTGCGGCCCTGGAACAGGAACTCGGTCTCGCCCTCTTCAAAGTCGTCGTTGAGGTACAGCGTCCACAACACGTGCCGATGCAACGTCTCGGCCTGCGCATCCTTCGGGTACAGCTCGCAGTGCCAGTACGGGTAACCGCCCTCGCCCGCCGCGTACCACTGCAGGTTGATCGCGCCGGGGCGCAGGCAGGTGCGGGCCAGTTCGGCCAGCTGCTCCGGTGCCATGTCGGGGAAATCCTCAGCTGACAGTCGGCGCGGTTGGCCGTTGCTGTCCTGGATCTGCAACATCAACGGTGCGATCAGTGCCTGTGGATAACGACGTAGATAAGTCTGCAGCCCGGCGAAAACTGCCTGTTGCAGCGCGTTGTCCACGTCGCGCCACGCATCCAGGCCGCTGATGCGCAGATCCTTGCTGTGCTTGAGTTCGGGGAATACACCGCTGCCTACCGCACCGGGTTTCAGGCCCTGGCTGCTGCGCATGCGGGCAACGATGGCGGCGCACACGTCACTGGGGACGGCGTTGTGGATGACTTCGATGAAATCGACCGGGCCCGGCTCGTGCATGCATGCAATCCTTCGGCGGCAAGGGCTTGATGGTGCCGTTTGCCGCCGCTGCTGTCACCCCGCGGTCATGTCATCGCACTGCCATGACCGCTGTAGGGATGGCCGCCTTCAAGCAGTCTTCGCGTCATGCTCCTGGTGATAACGCACCGCTTCGGCCACTTCCTCGCGCGAGCCGAGGAACACCGGCACGCGCTGGTGCAGGTGGTTGGGCTGCATGTCGAGGATGCGTTCGCGACCGGTGGATGCGGCGCCGCCGGCCTGTTCAACCAGCAGGCCCATCGGGTTGGCTTCGTACATCAGGCGCAGCTTGCCGGCCTTGTCCGGTTCCTTCTTGTCCCACGGGTAGATGAAGATGCCGCCGCGGGTGAGGATGCGATGCACGTCGGCGACCATGCTGGCGATCCAGCGCATGTTGAAGTTCTTGCCGCGCGCGCCTTCCCTGCCGGCCAGCAGGTCCTGCACGTAGCCCTGCATCGGTGCTTCCCAGTGGCGCTGGTTGGACATGTTGATGGCGAATTCCTGGGTGGCCGCCGGAATCTGCATGTTCTCGGTGGTCAGCACGAACTCGCCGGTCTCGCGGTCCAGGGTGAAGGCATGCGTGCCGTGGCCGACGCTCAGCACCAGCTGGGTGCTGGGCCCGTAGATGCAGTAGCCGGCGGCAATCTGCTTGCTGCCCGGCTGCAGGAAGGCTTCATCGCCTGGCAGTTCGACGTTGGTCGGGCAGCGCAGCACCGAGAAGATGGTGCCGACGGAGACGTTGACGTCGATGTTGGAGCTGCCATCGAGGGGATCGAACAGCAGCAGGAAATCACCGCGCGGGTAGATGTCCGGCACCGGCTGGCTGTGGTCCATCTCTTCCGATGCGCAGGCGGCGAGGTGGCCGCCCCAGGCGTTGGCTTCCAGCAGGATCTCGTTGCTGATGACGTCCAGCTTCTTCTGCGCTTCGCCCTGTACGTTGCCGGTGCCGGCTTCGCCGAGGACGCCACCGAGGGCGCCCTTGCTGACGGCGATGGAGATGCTGGTGCAGGCGCGGGCGACCACGGCGATCAGCTGGCGCAGGTCGGCGTTGATGCGGCCGGCGTGCTGTTCCTGGATCAGGAAGCGGGTCAACGAAGTACGGGACATGGGCGGGCAGGTCTCGGCAGCGGGAAAACGCCTATTGTCGCTGCTGCGCGCGGCGCGTGCGTGATTGGTTTGAGGCGAAATCGTTTACAGGGGAATTGCGCTGCGTGGCGCCTTCCTGTTGTGGAGGCGCGCGGGAGGGGGAGGCGATGCAGGACACGCCGTGAACCCATCCATGGGGGCTCGATGGCGCCATCCATGGCGCCAACGGTCCTGCATCGCCTCCCCCTCCCGCGCGCTTCAGGGTTCGCCGCGAGCGCGGGGCGGGTGTCAAAGGCAGAGCAAAAACAAAGGCGCCTTTCGGCGCCTTTGTTTTCAAGCAGGTGCTGCGTTGCTTCAGCCCTTGGCGACGGTGGCCACGGCCTTGGCGACGTATTCCAGGTTGTTCTGGTTCAGCGCGGCCACGCAGATGCGGCCGGTGCCGACGGCGTAGATGCCGAACTCGTCGCGCAGGCGTTCCACCTGCTCACGGCTCAGGCCGGAGTAGGAGAACATGCCGGCCTGTTCGTTGATGAAGCCGAACTGCGGGGCACCGGCGGCGGCGAGCTTTTCGACCAGGCCCTGGCGCAGGGCGTGGATGCGCTCGCGCATCTCGGTCAGTTCCTGCTCCCACATCGCGCGCAGGTCCGGGTTGGTCAGCACGCCGGCCACCAGCGCGGCACCGTGGGTGGACGGGCTGGAGTAGATCGTGCGGATCACGCGCTTGACCTGCGACTGCACGGCCTTGGCGTCCGCGGCGGTCGGGGCGACCATCGACAGCGCACCCACGCGTTCGCCATACAGCGAGAACGACTTGGAGTACGAGTTGGCGACGATGAAGCTGTCGATGCCGGCTTCGGCAATAATGCGCACGGCGGCGCCATCCTGCTCGATGCCCTTGTCGAAGCCCTGGTAGGCCATGTCGATGAAGGGGAACAGCTGCTTGTCCTTCAGGACTTCGGCCACCTGCTTCCACTGGCTGACGGTGAGGTCGGCGCCGGTGGGGTTGTGGCAGCAGGCGTGCAGCAGCACCACGGTGCCGGCCTGCAGCTTCTGCAGATCAGCCAGCATGCCGTCGAAATCCACGCCATGGGTGGCGGCGTCGAAGTAGGTGTACTCGACCACGTCGAAGCCGGCAGCACCGAACACCGCGCGGTGGTTCTCCCAGCTCGGGTTGCTGATGGCGATGGTGGCGTGCGGCAGCAGCTTCTTCAGCACGTCGGCGCCGACGCGCAGCGCACCGCTGCCGCCCACGGTCTGTGCGGTGGTGACGCGGCCGGCAGCCAGCAGCGGCGAGTCCTTGCCGAACACCAGTTCACGGGTCGCCTGCGTGTAGGCAGGCAGGCCGTCGATCGGCAGGTAGCCACGCGGTTTGGCTTCGGTGGCGAGCTGCTGCTCGATCTGCTTGACGGCGCGAAGCAGCGGAATGCGGCCGCTCTCGTCGTAGTAGATGCCCACACCCAGGTTGACCTTGGTCGGGCGGCTGTCGGCGTTGTACGCCTCGGTCAGGCCCAGGATCGGGTCGCCCGGGACCAGTTCCACGTTTGCAAAGAAGGACACGGCGGTACTCGTTCTATTTGAGGGGGAGAAGAAGCGCGGGTCGCGAAGCTGCGGCCGACGGCCACAACCGGCCCATCGTAACAAAGCGTGCCAGCGGCGCGGCGGCCATCGTCACGCCGCAGCCCGTACCATGCCGTGTTGTTTCCCCGCCGTGCGTGTAGCTGAACGATGAACGAGACCCCGGCGCCCCGCCGCCTGCCCCTGCTGATCGCCCTGCTGCCGCTGCCGGTGCTGGCCCAGAACGTCACCGACCCCGCCCCGCAGCAGCTGCCGACCGTGGACGTGCAGGCTGCGCGCGTGCAGGGCATCGATCCGTTCGCGCTGCCGGCCAGCCAGGACACGGTGTGGGTGGGAGACGACCGCAGCGGGCCGGGCGCGCAGGTGTCCGAGGCATTGGCCGGGGTGCCCGGGGTGCTGGCCCGCGACCGGCAGAACTATGCGCAGGACACCCAGCTGTCGATCCGCGGCTTCGGTGCGCGCTCCACCTTCGGCGTGCGGGGCGTGCGGGTGCTGATCGACGGCGTGCCGGCCACCATGCCCGATGGCCAGGGCCAGCTGTCGCATGCGAGCCTGCTTGGCGCCGAGCGCATCGAGGTGCTCCGCGGCCCGTTCTCCGCCCTGTACGGCAACTCCTCCGGCGGCGTGCTGCAGGTGTGGAGCGCGCAGGGCCAGGCCGGCGATCCGTGGCGGCTGCGGGTGAATGCCGGTGCCGACAACACGCTCAGTGTCGGCGCACAGCTGCGCGGTGCCGGCCCGGTGGTCGACTACAACATCGCCGCCAACCACTTCCGTACCGATGGCTGGCGCGACCACAGCCAAGCGCGACGCGAATCGCTCAACGCACGGCTGGGCGCCGAACTGGGCGGTGGCCGCCTGGAACTGCTGCTCAACGCGCTGGACGCGCCCGACGCGCAGGACCCATTGGGCCTGACCCGCGCCCAGGTGGCGGCCAACCCGCGCCAGGCTACCGCCGTGGCCGAGCAGTACAACACGCGCAAATCGGTGCGCCAGCAACAGGCCGGCCTGCGCTGGACGCGCGAAAGCGGCGCCCAGCGCTGGCAGCTGATGGGCTATGCCGGACAGCGCGCGGTGACCCAGTTCCTGCCGATTCCGCCCACCGCGCAGGCCAACCCGCTGCACGCCGGCGGGGTGATCGATCTGGACGGCGGCTACGGTGGCATGGACGCGCGCTGGGGCTGGAAGGGTGACCTGGCCGGGCGCCCGCTGGACGTGGTGGCCGGCATCAGCGCCGACCGCCAGCGCCAGCACCGCACCGGCTACGAGAACTTCGCCGGCAGCACCCTGGGCGTGCGCGGGCGCCTGCGCCGCGACCAGATCGACATCGTGCAGAATGTCGACCAGTTCGCCCAGGCGTGGTGGCAGTGGAGCCCGCGCTGGTCGCTGCTGGCCGGTGTACGCCACAGCACCGTGCGCTTCGAATCGGACGACCGCTACGTCACCGCTAGCAACCCGGACGACAGTGGCCGCCGCCGCTACCAGGCGACCACGCCGGTGGCCGGCGTCAGCTTCGAGGCCGCCCCGCAGTGGCGCCTGCATGCGGCGGTCGGCCGTGGCTTCGAGACCCCCACCTTCAACGAACTGGGCTACCGCAGTGATGGCCAGGCCGGGTTGGCGCTGGACCTGTCGGCCGCGCGCAGCCGCAACATCGAAGTCGGCAGCAAGTGGCACGCGCAGAGTGGAATCCGGCTCGATGTGAGCCTGTTCCGCGCTGTTACCGACGACGAGCTGGCCGTTGCCAGCAATACCAACGGACGCAGCACGTACCGCAACATCGGCCGCACCCGTCGCCAAGGCGTGGAACTGCAATACCACCAGCCACTGGCTGAGCAGTGGGAACTGCAGCTGGCCTGGACCTGGCTGCAGGCGCAGGTGCGTTCGCCGTACCTGACCTGCGGTGGCAGTGGTTGCCGCGTGCCCGACACCATGGTGGCCGCCGGCAGCCGCCTGCCCGGCGTGCCGCGGCAGCAGGCCTTCGCCCGTCTGCAGTGGTCGCGCGGCGACTGGCAGTGGGCGCTGGAAGCCAACGCCAGCAGCGACACGGTGGTGAACGACCTGGCCACCGAGCGCGCGCCCGGCTACACCGTGCTGAACCTGGAAGCCGGCCGCCGCTGGACCCTGCCCGGCGGCGACCTGCGTGCCTTCGCGCGGCTGGACAACCTGCTGGACCAGGCCTACATCGGCTCGGTGATCGTCAACGATGGCAACGGTCGATTTTACGAACCGGGCCCGGACCGGCGCGCCAGCGTGGGCCTGCAGTGGTCATGGCGCTGATGCGCGTGGCCGGCGGCCGCCAGTGCGGCCAGCGCTACGCTGGCGCCCGTGGCCTCAATCCGGTGCCTTGGCCGGTACGAAGGGTGAGGTCGGGTCACTGGCCGGAAACGTCTCTTCCAAGGCCTGGTCCTGGTTGTCGCTGGCATGCTGCTTGCGCTCGCGGCGCTTGAGCGGGCTTTCCTGACCTCCGCGATTACGGTCGCCACAGTCCTTACGGTCCAGGGCCGCCTGATCAGCCTCGCGCTTTACAGGCAGATGCGGCGCGTCCTGCTGCGGGGCCTGCGGGTTGCCCGGGTCGGGATGCACCGGATGGTTTCCAGCATCGACGAAGGGGGCGCCGGTGCCGCGGAAATCGGCCTCATCATTGTCGTGCTTGCTGCGCTGCTCGCCAGCTACGGGCGCCGTCGTCTCGCGCAGCGGGTCTCGGGAGGTGTCTCGGTTCATGGCGGTCTCTTCTCGCTGGGCGGGGACCCCACTTAACCGCTGTAGAGGTAAAGCCACTGCGAACCCCGCGTCATGAACACCTCTGTCACCAGTGCATAACAGCGTGGCGCGTATCCCTGCCAGCCCAGACACTGATGCAGGACCCCGCCATGGCCCGCCTGGAACGACCCGCACCGTCCGTCTTCAATGCGCTGCTGGACCCGTTGTCAGCGCGCAGCTCGAAGCGGGGCAGCCGCCGCCACCCGGATCCACAGGCGGTGGCGCAGGACTACATGCAGTACATGCTGACTGACTACGAAGGGCGCCGCAGCCACGGCCAGCGGAACTGGCGTGACCTGTGCCCGGTCTACGCCTTCGCCTTGACCACCCATGCCGCCGACTGGCCCCGGGGAGGTGATGCGGATACCTGCGAGGAGCTGGCCGCGCATTGGGAACAGATGCGAGGGCAGTCACGCCTGGATTGGGAGCAGGCGTGGCCGGTGGTTGAAGACGCCTGGCGCGCGCTGGACCACATTCCTGCTACCGCCGTCAGGCCCCTCCTTCAATAGGGGCGGCCGCGGCAGCTGCCCGGCCATGCCGCCTGCACAGCCCGGACACAGGCGTTTCACGGCGCACCGCTGAAGCTGGGTGCCCTGCTGACTGACTGGTGCGCCCATGGCCCGCCCGATCTGGACCGGTACTCTCTCCTTCGGCCTGCTGAACGTGCCGGTGTCGCTGATGTCTGGCGAGCGCAAGGTCGACCTGCAGTTCCGGATGCTGGACTCGCGCGATCGCAAGCCAATCCGTTTCGAGCGGGTGAACGCCGATACCGGCGAGGAAGTACCGTGGAAGGACATCGTCAAAGCCTTCGAGTACGACAAGGGCAGTTATGTCGTGCTCGAGGAAGGGGACATCCGCTCGGCCGCGCCGGAGAGCCATGAAACAGTGGAGGTGGAGTCGTTCGTCGACGCCGCGCAGATCGATCCCCGCTACTTCGAAAAGCCCTACCTGCTGGTACCGGGCAAAAAGGCCGAGAAGGGCTACGTGCTGTTGCGCGAGACGCTGCGCAGCACAGGCAAAGTGGGTATCGCCCGCGTAGTGGTGCGCACGCGCGAGTATCTCTGTGCAGTGATGCCCAATGAAGACGCGCTGGTGCTGATGATCCTGCGCTACCCGCAGGAGCTGGTCGACCCGGAGGACTACAAGCTGCCCACCGGCAGTCTTTCCGATTACAGGATCACCAGCAAGGAAACCGCGATGGCCGAGCAGTTGATCGAATCGATGGCCGGTGACTGGGACCCTACGCAGTACCACGATGAATTCCGCGAGCGCCTGCAGCAGGTGTTGAACAAGCGCATCAAGGCCAAGGGCGGCACCACCCAGGTGGAAGAGGAGCCGGCGGTGCACGAGGATGCCAGCACCAACGTGGTGGACTTCATGGCGCTGCTGCAGAAGAGCCTGGATGCCAACAAGCGCACGCCGGCGAAGAAGACCGCGACGCGCAAGGCACCGGCGAAGAAGGCTGCGAAGAAAGCCACGAAGAAGACCGCGGGCAAGGCCGCCAAGGCGACGAAGAAGACCGCACCGCGCCGCAAGGCAGGCTGAGCCATGTCGCTGCACCAGTACCGTCGCAAGCGACGCCTCGGCGGTGGCAGCGGGCAGACGCCGGAGCCGGATGATGGCCCGGCCGCGGGCAACTCGAAGCGGCGCCCGCAGTTCGTCATCCAGCTGCACCACGCCAGTTCGCGGCACTACGATTTCCGCCTGGAAATGGACGGTGTGCTGAAGAGCTGGGCGGTGCCCAAGGGCCCGTCGCTGCGGGTAGGCGAGAAGCGCCTGGCGGTGGAAGTGGAGGACCATCCGCTGTCCTATGCCGGCTTCGAAGGGGATATTCCCGAGGGCCATTACGGCGCCGGCCACGTGCAGGTGTTCGACCATGGCAGCTGGGCCTGCGAAGGCGACCCATTGCAGGCGCTGGCCGATGGCAAGATCGACTTCGTGCTGCACGGGCAACGCTTGAGTGGCGGCTGGAAGCTGGTACGCACGGCCATGAAAGGGCGGCAGGTGCAGTGGCTGCTGATCAAGCGTGATGATGCCGACGCGCGCGACGCCGAGGCCGATGATCTTCTGGAGAACGCCATGCCTGCATCCAGGGCCGCAGCAAAGCGGGCGAAGAAAGCAGCGAAGAAGGCATCGCGCGCGCCCCGCAAGGCAGATGCACGCTGGCATGCGCGCGCGCTGGAGCTTTCTGGTGCACGCGACCATCCGTATCCGCGCGGCTTCAAGCCGCAGCTGACCGATCACCGCGACACCGCACCCGATGGCGAACGCTGGCTGCATGAGATCAAGTGGGATGGCTACCGCCTGCTGGCAGATCTGCACGACGGCGAGCTGAAACTGCGCTCGCGCAATGGCCTGGACTGGACCGGTGACTTCCCCGAAGTCGCCCAGGCCGTGCGCGCGTTGCCGGTGCGTGATGCGCGCCTGGACGGCGAGCTGGTCGTGCTCGACAAGCAGGGCCGCAGCGACTTCGCGGCTCTGCAGCGTGTCATCGATGGCAGCTCGAAACAACCACTGCGCTACATCGTGTTCGATCTGCCCGGTGTGGCCGGCGTGGACATCAGCCGCGCGCCGCTGCTGCAACGCAAGGCGCTACTCAAGGACCTGGTCGGACCGGAGCCGGGCACGCTGGCCTACAGCGAACACGTGCTCGACCATGGCCCTGCGGTGTTCGCCGCCAGCGGTGAGGCCGGCTTCGAAGGCATCGTCAGCAAGCAGGTCGATGCGCCCTACGTGAATGCCCGCGCGCGCAGCTGGGTGAAGGTGAAGCACGAAGACACCGACGAATTCGTCGTCGTCGGCCACACCGCGCCCAAGGGCGGCCGGGTCGGCTTCGGTTCGCTGCTGCTGGCCACGCCCGATGCCGGCGGCCTGCGCTATGTCGGTCGGGTCGGCACCGGCTTCGACGATGCGGCGTTGAAGGCGCTCAGCAGCGCGCTGGCACCGCTGGCGGTGAAGAAAGCGGTGCTGGAGCTGCCGGCGCATGTTCCCTTCCGCGCGGCAAGCGTGCGCTGGGTGAAACCGGTGGTGGTGGCTGAAGTGGCTTTCCGCGGCTGGGGCAAGGAAGGGCTGCTGCGCCAGGCCAGCTTCAAGCGCCTGCGCAGCGATAAACAGACGCAGGACCTGGGCGTGGCACCGGCAGCAGGCAGCGGTGATGCCGCGGTGACCATCAGCCATCCGCAACGGGTGGTGTACCCGCAGCGCAAGCTCAGCAAGGGCGACGTGGCCGACTACTACCAGCAGATGGCGCGCTGGATCCTGCCGGAGATCGCCGGCCGCCCGCTGTCACTGCTGCGCTGCCCGGATGGCGTCGGCAAGGCCTGCTTCTTCCAGAAGCACCATGGCCCCGGCCTGGGCGACGCCGTGCATGCGGTGCCGCTGCAGCAGAAGAGCGGCCGCGAGGACTACGTCTACATCGATGATGCGCGTGGCCTGCTGCAGCTGGTGCAGATGAACACGCTGGAGCTGCACCCGTGGGGCGCGACGGTCGAGGATCCCGAGCATCCGGACCGGCTGGTGTTCGATCTGGACCCCGGCGAAGGCGTGAGCTGGGCGCAGGTGAAGGCGGGTGCGCGCGATGTGCGCGACCGCCTGTTGCAGGTCGGCCTGCAGAGCTTCGTGCGGCTGTCCGGCGGCAAGGGCGTGCACGTGGTGGTGCCGCTGCAGCCGAAAGCCGACTGGGACCAGGTCAAGGCGTTCTGCGAAGCCTTCGCCCAGGCGATGGCGCTGGAGCAGCCCGACCGCTATGTGGCGACGATGAGCAAGGCCAAGCGCGGGGGCGTGATCTTCATCGACTGGCTGCGCAATACGCGCGGCGCCACCAGCGTGTGTTCATGGTCGCTGCGCGCGCGTGAGGGCGCAGGCGTAGCGGTGCCGCTGCGCTGGGAGGAGCTGGCGAGAGTGAGCGCCGCCGATGCGTTCCCGTTGGAGAAGGCGCTTGCGCGCGCGAAGCGCCTGAAGGAAGACCCGTGGCGCGGGATGGAACCGCTGAAGCAGGTGTTGCCGTCCGTTGATCGGTAGCGCCGGGCCGCGCCCGGTGAGCGCGCAGCGCGGATGCGTTGCGTGTCGCCGGGCACGGCCCGGCGCTGCCAGATCAGTGCAGCGTGGATCAGAAGTCCGCGCGGATGCCGAAGGTGACGCGACGGCCGGAGAACTCGTACTGGGTCGGGAACGCCTTGTCGATCGTGTAGCCGCTGGTCTTCTCGTCCAGCAGGTTGATCGCTTCCAGGTTCAGCTTCCAGGTGTCATTGAGGCGGAAGCCGATCGAGGCATCCAGCTGGCCATAGGCATCGCGGTAGACCGGATACATGTTCAGGTGGATGTATTCGACGTACTTGTCCTTGTAGTTGTACGAGGCGCGCGCGCTGAGGCGGTCGTTCTCGTAGTACAGAGTGAAGTTGTACGCCTTCTCGGCCAGGCCTTCCGGCGGGGTCGGGATATCGAGGTCCGACGCACCGGTCAGCGAGTTGTCCAGCTGGGTGTAGTTGGCGTTGATGCCCCAGCCTTCCAGTGCCGGGTGCAGCATCGACAGCGGCAGCTGCGCGACCAGCTCGACGCCGGCGATCTTGTAGGAACCGTCGGCGTTGACCGGCTGGTAGACCTCGAAGTCGTAGTAGCCGTCCAGCGAACCGTTGGCGTTGAGCTTCTCGACGCTCGGCACGATGCCGGTCAGCGACTGCCGCACCACGCCGTCGATCTTCTTGGAGAAGTACGACGCAGCCAGCAGGCCACCGTTCTGCAGGTACTTCTCCAGGCCCACTTCCCACTGCTTGGCGGTGGTCGGCTTCAGCGCCGGGTTGCCGTCCATGAAGCGGAAGCTGCTCCAGCTGACGGTGCGGCGGTAGGCGATGTCGGTCAGCGACGGACGCATCAGCGTTTCCGAGGCGGCACCGCGCAGCACCAGGCCGTCGGCGATCTCGGCGGTCATGTTGAAGCTGGGCAGGATCCTGCTGTAGTCGCCGCTGCTGGAAATCGGCGTCGGCGTGTAGCCGTTGCTGCCATCGGCATTCTGCACCGGGTGGAAGCCGGCCGAGTCGACATCGGTGTCGATCGAGCGCACGCCCAGGTTGGCGTACACCGGCACGGTGCCGATGTCGAAGTAGACGTCGGCCATCGCATACAGCGCCAGGGTCTTTTCCTTCACCTCATAGTACTGGCCCGGATCGATCGGGGTTTCATGGCCCGGGTAGCGGAACGTTGCGCGCGCATAGGCGTTGGACACCTGCTGCCAGTCCAGGTCGCTCGGGCGATACGCACCACCCGGTGCCAGCTGGCTGATCCACACCGGGTTGCTGTCGGCCAGCGTGCGCGTGTTGACCCACGCGGCGCTGCCGGCGGCCGGGCCCTGGATCTTGCCGCTGCCGAACTCGCGTCCCTTGGTCTTGTCGGTGTAACGCGCGCCGAACTGCACGCCGCTCAGGGCCGGGAAGAACGCCAGGTTCATCTGCCGGCGCAGGTCGAGCTGCGCGGCGTACTTGTCATCCTTCACCTTCTCCAGCTCGGTCTCGTACGCTTCGAACAGGTACTTGTCCGCGCCGCTGTACATGTCGAAACCGCCGGTGGTGCTCGGCACGGTCTCGCCGCCGTTGCTGGTCCAGCGCGTGCGCGACGGCGCGTAGGCCACGTGCTTGAGGTTGGCGTAGTCCGAATCCTTGCGTGCGCCGGAGTAGCCGACCAGCGCGTCGATGTGCCAGCCACCCATCTTCCAGTCCAGCTTGCTGCTGAACTGACGGTAGTCGGTGTTGGCGTAGCGTTCCTTGCTGAGGATCTCGTGCTGGGTCGCGGTGTAGGACACGTCCTTCAGCACGGTGATGCCGTAGGCCGACAGCGTGTGGCTGTCGTAGTCGTGGATGGTGTCCAGCGTGCTGCGGCTGGACGCCGAGTACGCCGCGGCATCGTACTCGTCCTCGTGCGTGTCATAGCCGCCGAGCATCGCATCGAAGCTGAGCGAGAACGTGTCGCTGGGCTTGAACTGCAGCGACGCGGTGGCACCCCACTGGTCCTGCGCATTGAGGTAGATGCGGTCGCCGACCTTGTCCTGGAAGATGACGCGGCTGGTCTCGTCCTTGTCCATGCGGTCCTGCACGACGATGCCGGCATCGCGCGCCAGCACGGCGGCGGCCTGCGAACCACGCGTGCCCGACGCTTCCAGGAAGCGGCCCATGGGACGGAAGTTGATGCCCGAGTTGGAATCGGTGCGGTTGCTGCGCTTGGCCTTGGAGAACGACACCAGGCCGCCCCAGTCACCCCAGGTGTCACTGGCGAGGAAGGAGATCTTCGGGTCGATCCTGCCGTTGATCGAGTTGTGCGAGGCTTCGGCCGAGGCACTGAACCTGGGCTCGGGGAAGTCGAACGGCCTGGCCGTTTCGATGTAGACCGAACCGGCGATGCCACCTTCCTCGTCGGCGGCGGTCGGCGACTTCTGCACGGTGACCGTCTGCACCACGTCGGCGGCGAAGATGTCGAACTGCACGTCGCGCCCGCCACTACCCGAAGCGGTGGCCAGGTTGTTGATCGAGACCAGGGTGAACTCGCTGGGCAGGCCGCGCACGCTGACCTTGCTGCCCAGGCCCTTGTTGCGCTCGATGGTCACGCCCGGCATGCGCTGCAGCGCTTCAGCGAGATTCTGCTCCGGGAAATCGGCCACGTCGGTGGCGACGATCGAATCGGAGAAACCGATGTTGGCGCGCTTGAGGTCGACCGCGCGCTCCAGGCTCCTGGCATAGCTGCCGGAGACGGTGACGGTGTCCAGCTGTTGCAGCTGTTCGCGGGTATCGCCATCGGCGGCTTCTTCAGCCATTGCATCGATGGGCAGTACGGCGAGGCCCCCGATCAGCACCGCATGCACGGCGCGGGACAAAAGCTTCGCATGGGGGGCCGCAGCGGCGGCCTCCCGGTTCTGGTAACGCATCGGATGATTTCCCGGTTCCCTGTGGTGACTTACGCCGCGCCTGCCCATGCTCCGTGGGTGCAGGCCCCTGCGCCGCGTTGCCGACGTTCGGCGGGCACCGAGCCTAGGGGGGAATTGTTAAGCCTGTGTTGCGCTGCGGGACGGACGACGACCGAACCACCAGCCACCGAGCAGCTGCACCGGCAGCGACACCAGCAGCGCGATGGCGAACCAGCGCGGGAAATCGCCGCCCATTACCCACAGGCCGTAGCCGCTGCCGAGTACCAGCAGGGTCCAGATCGAGGTGCCATGCGCACGGGGCCAGCACGGCGCGTAGTAGGTGGCGAAGGCGATGCCGGCGATGCCGCCGAGCACGGTGAAGGCCAGGTCCCAGCCCAGTTGCGCTTCGCTGCCGGGGTGCAGGCCGAACAACGACGGCAGCCAGCCGCCGGCACTGCTGACCAGGGCAAGCGCGAGCAGCGCGCCGACCAGGGCGACGACGGACAGGAAAACGGTCTTGAGCATCTCGGGCATGCCGTCATTGTAAGGCGTGCGCGACGGTGCAGCCGAGCATGGGCTCGGCTCTACAGAGGCTCAGGCCTTGCCGGCGGCCTGCAGCGCGGCGAACTCCTCGTCGCTGAACAGGCGCGAGCGCACCAGGAAGCGCACGCCCTCGCCGTTCTCCAGCGAGAACATGCCGCCGCGCCCGGGCACCACGTCGATGATCAGCTGGGTGTGCTTCCAGTAATCGAACTGCGAGGGACTGATGTAGAACGGCGCGCCGCCGATCTCGCCCAGGCAGACATCGCGATCGCCGACGATGAAATCGCCCTGCGCGAAGCACATCGGCGAGGAGCCATCGCAGCAGCCGCCGGACTGGTGGAACAGCAGCGGCCCGTGGCGCGCGCGCAGCGTCTCGATCAGCTGCAGCGCTGCGAGGGTGGCGATGACCTGGTGCGGAAGTTCGTTCATGAGTGCCTCGTTCGGGGTCAGAGCCCTCCACTCCTGGCGGAGTGGGAGGGATCAGATCCCTTGCAGGGTACCGCTGCATGGCCGCCGCGCACGCGGGAGAGGGGGACGGGCGCGGCAGCCATGCGCGGGATGATCAGGCGGCGAAGTCCAGCACCACCCGGCCCTCGATGGTGCCGGCGTGCATGCGCGCGAACACATCGTTGATGTTTTCCAGGCGGTCGGTGCTGACCGTCGCCGCGACCTTGCCTTCGGCAGCGAACTGCAGCGATTCCTGCAGGTCCAGGCGGGTGCCGACGATCGAGCCGCGCACGGTCACGCCGTTGAGCACCATGCCGAAGATGTCCAGCGGGAAGTTGCCCGGCGGCAGGCCATTCAACGACACCGTGCCGCCGCGGCGGACCATGCCCAGCGCCTGTTCGAAGGCCTTGGGCGATACCGCGGTGACCAGCGCACCATGCGCGCCGCCGATCTCCTTCTTCAGAAACGCGGCCGGATCGGTGGTGCGTGCGTTGACGGTGACCTGCGCGCCCAGGCGCCGGGCCAGGGCCAGCTTGCTGTCGTCGACATCGATGGCCGCCACGTTCAGGCCCATTGCACGTGCGTACTGCACCGCCATGTGGCCCAGGCCGCCGATGCCCGAGATCGCGACCCAGTCACCGGGTTTGGTGTCGGTGACCTTCAGGCCCTTGTAGACGGTCACGCCGGCGCACAGCACCGGCGCGATCTCCACGAAGCCCACTTCCTTCGGAAGCAGGCCGATATAGTTGGCATCGGCCAGTGCGTACTCGGCGAAGCCGCCGTTGACCGAGTAACCGGTGTTGCGCTGCGTTTCGCACAGCGTTTCCCAGCCACCCAGGCAGTGTTCGCAATGGCCACACGCCGAGTACAACCAGGGGATGCCGACCCTGTCGCCTTCCTTGACGTGCCCTACCCCGCCTCCCACGGCCACGACGTGCCCCACGCCCTCGTGGCCGGGGATGAATGGCGGGTTGGGTTTAACCGGCCAGTCGCCCTCGGCGGCGTGCAGGTCGGTGTGGCAGACGCCACAGGCCTCGATTCTGACCAGGACCTCGCCCGCCCCCGGGCGCGGTACCACGACTTCCTCGATGACCAGCGGCTTGCCGAACTCACGGACGACGGCAGCCTTCATGGTTCTGTTCATGCGGGTTACTCCGTAGTGCGCTTGCAGAAAGGATGGCGCCGGCCCCACGCCCGCGCCTTGATCCCGATCAATCCATCAGAAGAAGCCCAGCTTCTTCGGCGAGTAGCTGACCAGCAGGTTCTTGGTCTGCTGGTAATGGTCGAGCATCATCTTGTGGTTCTCGCGGCCGATGCCCGACTGCTTGTAACCACCGAACGCCGCGTGCGCCGGGTAGGCGTGGTAGCAGTTGGTCCACACGCGCCCGGCCTGGATGGCGCGGCCCATGCGGTACAGGCGCGAGGCATCGCGGCTCCACACGCCGGCACCGAGGCCGTACAGCGTATCGTTGGCGATCTGCAGCGCTTCTTCCTCGGTCTTGAAGGTGGTCACCGCCACCACCGGTCCGAAGATTTCCTCCTGGAAAATGCGCATGCGGTTGTGGCCCTTGAACACGGTAGGCTTCACGTAATAGCCGCCGGCCAGTTCGCCGCCGAGCGTGTTCTGCTCGCCCCCGATCAGCACTTCGGCGCCTTCCTGCCTGCCGATGTCGATGTAGGAAAGAATCTTCTCCAGCTGCTCGGACGACGCCTGCGCGCCGATCATGGTGTCCGGGTCCAGAGGATCGCCCTGCCTGATCGCCGCCACGCGCTTGAGCACGCGTTCCATGAAGCGCTCGTAGATCGATTCCTGCACCAGCGCACGCGATGGGCAGGTACACACCTCGCCCTGGTTCAGCGCGAACAGCACGAAGCCTTCCACCGCCTTGTCGAGGAAATCATCGTCCTCGGCCATCACGTCGGCGAAGAAGATGTTGGGCGACTTGCCGCCCAGTTCCAGCGTCACCGGAATCAGGTTCTGGCTCGCGTACTGCATGATCAGGCGGCCGGTGGTGGTTTCACCGGTAAAGGCGATCTTGGCGATGCGCGGGCTGCTGGCCAGCGGCTTGCCCGCTTCCAGGCCGAAGCCGTTGACGATGTTGAGCACGCCCGGCGGCAGCAGGTCGCCGATGATCTCCATCAGCACCAGGATCGAGGCCGGGGTCTGTTCGGCCGGCTTGAGTACCACGCAGTTGCCGGCGGCCAGTGCCGGGGCCAGCTTCCACGCGGCCATCAGCAGCGGGAAGTTCCACGGAATGATCTGCCCGACCACGCCCAGCGGCTCGTGGAAGTGGTAGGCCACGGTGTCCTTGTCGATCTCCGACAGGCTGCCTTCCTGCGCGCGCACGGCCCCGGCGAAGTAGCGGAAGTGGTCGACCATCAGGGGGATGTCGGCGTTGAGCGTCTCGCGGATCGGCTTGCCGTTGTCCCAGGTCTCGGCGCGCGCGATCAGCTCCAGGTTCTGCTCGATGCGGTCGGCGATGCGGTTGAGGATGTTGGCGCGCTCGGTGGTGGAGCGCTTGCCCCAGTCATCCTTGGCAGCGTGCGCGGCATCCAGCGCAGCCTCGATGTCTTCGGCATTCGAGCGCGCCACCGAGGTGAGCACCTTGCCGGTGATGGGCGTGGTGTTGTCGAAGTACTGGCCGCTGCGCGGGGCCACCCACTGGCCACCGATGTAGTTGTCGTAGCGGGGCTTGAACAGGGCGCTGGGGTCGGCCGGATCGGTCGAGGGCGAGGCAACGGCATTCATCGTGGGCACTCCTTGGATGGCCCGGACAACCCGGGGCCTGCCGTCCCTACCGCAACGAGCGTGCCAACCACGCACGTGCTGCGGCGCATCACGAGGTTCGGCGGCGCGGCGTCTAAGACCCGCCTGGCGGTATGCGGCGGCGCACAAGCGGTCGTCATGGCAACTGAAGCGCGGATGTGCTTTTAATCGGGACAGTGCCCGCAACAACTGTCGCAGAATGCGACACAGGAGCGTCAGGGTGTCCCAGCCGATTCTTCCCGAGCGCGTGGGTGGTGCGCGCCGTGCCTTCTTCGAGCGCGGCGCATCGCCGGCCGGGGTAGTGCCCGATGCCATCCTGCAGTCGTGGCGGCGCTGCCAGCGCCAGGGCCTGTCGGTGGACGCACGTCCCGACGTGGCCCCGGTACCCGAGCTGTCGCTGCGTGAACTGCGCCAGCGCCGCGAGCGCCTGTGGCGGCTGGCCCGTCCCGAGCTGGAAGGGCTGGCAAGCTCGCTGGCCAGCAGCGATGGCATCGTGCTGCTCACCGACGAGGAAGGCTGGGTGCTGGACGCCGAGGGCAGCAACAGCTTCCTCGACCGCGCCGGCCAGGTCGCGCTGATGCCGGGGGTGCGCTGGGACGAAGGCACGGTCGGCACCAATGCCATCGGCACGGCCATCGTCGAAGGCCGTGCCCTGCAGGTGCGCGGCGGCGAACATTTCTTCGCCCCGCACGGCATCCTGACCTGCTCGGCCACGCCGATCTTCGATCCGCTCGGGCAGCGCGTGGGCGTGCTCGACATCTCCGGCGATGCGCGCCACGCCCACCTGCATGCGCTGGCGCTGGGCCGCCACGCGGTGGACCAGATCGAGCATCGCTATTTCGCCGACGGGCTCGATGACTGCGAGCTGCTGCACCTGCATGCGCAGCCGCTGTTGCTGGGCAGCCCGCGCGAGGCCCTGCTCGGCTTCCGCAACGGACGCCTGGTGGCCGCCAACCGGGTCGGGCTGGGCCTGTTCGGGCTGGACCGCCACGACATCGGCCACGCGTCCTACGAGGCCCTGTTCGACCAGCCGCTGTCGCGCCTGCATGACGACGGCATGCTGCTGGACCGGCAGGGGCGTGCGCTGTACGGCCACAGTGACGGCAGGCGCCACACGCGTGCCGCTGGCGCCGTGGATGCGCGCACGCGCCGCGTGGCCCCTGCTGCCGCCGCGCCCGCGGTGCTGGCGGCACCCGGGACGGTGCTGGCGGCGCCGGTGCAGCGGCAGTTGCGCCAGGCGGTGCGGGTGCTGGATGCGGGGCTGCCGGTACTGGTACAGGGCGAAACCGGCACGGGCAAGGAAGTCTTCGCGCGCGAGCTGCATCGCCGCTGCGCGCGTGCCGGCCAACCGCTGGTGGCGGTGAACTGCGCGGCACTGCCCGAAGGCCTGATCGAAGCCGAACTGTTTGGCTATGAGGAAGGCGCGTTCACCGGCGCGCGCCGGCAGGGCAGTACCGGCCTGCTGCGGCAGGCGCAGAGCGGCGTGTTGTTCCTGGATGAGATCGGCGACATGCCGTTGGCCCTGCAACCGCGCCTGCTGCGCGTGCTGCAGGAACGCGAGCTGTCACCGCTGGGCGGTGGCCGCCCGGTGAAACTGGACTTCGCCCTGGTCTGTGCCAGCCACTGCGACCTGCAGCAGGCCGTGGCCGAGGGGCGCTTCCGGGCTGATCTCTACTACCGCATCGCCGATCATGTCGTGCATCTGCCGGCCCTGCGTGAGCTGGACGAGCGCGGTTCCTTGCTGCAGGCGTTGTGGTCACCCATGGCGCAGGGCCGCGTGCTGCAGGCGGAGGTTCTGCAGGTGCTGCAGCGGCAGCGCTGGCCAGGCAACCTGCGCCAGCTGCAGGCCTGCCTGCGCACGCTGGTGGCGTTGAGCGACCCGGGTGAGCAGATCACGCCTGCGCACTTGCCTGCCGAACTGCTGAAGGTGCCGATGGTACAGGCGGCCAACGCCAGCACTGCATCGGGCGGGCTGCGTGACATCGCCGAGGACGCGATGCGGCAGGCCCTGCAGGACGCCGACGGCAATGTCACCGCCGCAGCCAGGCAGCTGGGTATCAGCCGCAGCACGCTGTACCGGCGCCTGGGCCAACGGGGCCCGTAGAGTCGAGCTTGCTCGACTGCTCTTGATCCTGGCGAAAAGCAGTCGAGCAAGCTCGACTCAACGGGCAGTGGCTCAGCCGGCCAGCACCGCTGCTTCGCGGGCCAGACGCTCGATGTTGTCCCAGTCGCGCGACTGCATCAGGGCCGCGGTGGTCAACCACGAACCGCCCACGCACAGCACGTTGGGCAGGTGCAGGAACTGTGGTGCGGTCTGCGCGCTGATGCCACCGGTCGGGCAGAAGCGCACATCAGCGAACGGGCCGTGCCATGCCGACAGCAGCGGCGCGCCGCCGGACTGCACCGCCGGGAAGAACTTGAACGTGTCCAGGCCGGCCTCGAGGCCGAGGATCAGTTCCGAACCCGTGGCCACGCCAGGCAGGTAAGGCAGGTCGGCATCGCGCGCGGCTGCGTACAGCGTCGGCGTCGCGCCGGGCGACACCGCGAAGCGCGCGCCGGCGGCCTTGGCCGCGTCCATCTGCGCCGGCGTCAGCACCGTGCCGGCACCCACCACCGCATCCGGCACGGCCTCGACCATGGCCCTGATGGCGTCCAGCGCACGCGGCGTGCGCAGGGTCACCTCGATCACCGGCAGGCCGCCGCGGAACAGTGCCTGTGCCACCTGCACCGCATCGTCCACGTCATCGGGGGTGAACACCGGAATCACCGGTGCAAGTTTCAGTACCGCACGTACGCGCGGATCAGCGCCGGACATCGAATCGCTCCTCGCCCACCAGGGCCAGTACGTCAGCTTCGCTGACGGGGTTGAAATCGCCGGGGATCGAGTGCTTCAGTCCACCGGCAGCCAGGCCGAAACGCACGGTGGCGTCGGCATCGAAGCCGGACAGGATGCCATGCAGGATGCCCGCGGCGAATGCATCGCCACCGCCGATGCGGTCGACGATGCCCTGCAGCTGGCGCACCGGTGCCTGGGCGCGGGTGCCATCGCGGCCCAGCAGCAGCGCGCCCAGCGCATGGTGGTCGACGCTGAGGGCCTGGCGCTGGGTGCACGCCATCCACTGCAGCTGCGGGAAAGCGGCAAACGCCGCCGTGGCCGCGGCTTCGACCCTGGCCACCACGTCGGCCTGCGCGAAGCGCTGGCCGAGGATGACTTCGATATCGCGGTAGTCGGCGAAGACGATGTCGGCCTGGGCGAACAGCTCATGCAGGATCGCCTGCGCATCGCCGCCCCAGCGCTGCCACAGCTTGGGCCGGAAGTTGCCATCGAAGGACACGCGCACGCCCAGTGCACGTGCCGCGCGCGCCGCCGCCAGGGTGGCCTGGGCCACGTCCGGGCCCAGCGCCGGGCTGACCCCGGACAGATGCAGCCACTGCGCGCCCTGCAGCAGCACCGGCCAGTCGTAGTCGGCCGCGGTGCTGCGCGCGAAGGCGGAGTCGGCGCGGTCATAGACCACTTCGCTGGCGCGCTGCACCGCGCCGGTAGTCAGGAAGTACAGGCCCATGCGCCCGTCCAGATCCTGCCGCACGCTGCGCGTGTCGACCCCGTGCCGGCGCAGTTCACCCAGCACGTGGGCGCCCAGTGCGTTGCCGGCCACGGTGCTGACCATGGCGACCTCATGTCCGAAGCGGGACAGCGAGACACCCACGTTCGCTTCCGCACCGCCCACGTGCACCAGCAGCTGCGGCGACTGCATCAGCAGTTCGTTACCCGGTGCGCCCAGGCGCAGCAGCAATTCCCCGAAACATACGACACGACCCATTTCCGCTCCCTTACGCTGGCCGCCAGCAGCGACTGCTGGGCGGCGTGGAATCGCGCCACGCACCCGCGTGGCGGTTGACCATCGGTGTCATCAAGACACTGAACGGTCGTGGGTACAGCCTATCAAACTGTCGGAACCATTGTCCTGCAAGCGTCTTGGAGACATTACAGGTCTGTTGCGGTGCAAGATGCCGCCGAGGGGAGGTGCTGCTACCGTCGGCTCTGACCAGCGGTGTCATTCCGCTGAAACACTCGCAAGACCAGACCTTTGGGAGAGGGGAAAGGCATGCATTCTCGGAACCACGCAAAAAAGACACCGGTTACCTTACTCGCCATGGCGGTCAGCCTGGCCCTGTCGGCAGGCGCCGCTGCCCAGCAGCAGAGCGAGGCGCCCAGCGCCACCAACCTGGACACGGTCAACGTCACCGGCTACCGCGCCAGCGTCGAGAAGGCGCTGGACATCAAGCGTGGCGAGGCCGGCGTGGTCGATGCCATCGTGGCCGAGGATGTCGGCAAGTTCCCGGACCTGAACCTGGCCGAGTCGCTGCAGCGCATCCCGGGCGTGGTCATCACCCGCGAGGCCGGTGAAGGCCGCAACATCTCGGTGCGTGGCCTGGGCCCGGACTTCACCCGCGTGCGCATCAACGGCATGGAAGCGCTGACCACCGTCGGCGCTGGCGACCAGAGCGGCGGCACCAACCGCGGCCGCGGCTTCGACTTCAACGTGTTCGCTTCGGACCTGTTCTCGCAGATGGTGGTGCGCAAGACCGCCTCGGCCGACGTCGAGGAAGGCTCGCTGGGCGCGACGGTCGACCTGCGTACCGCGCGCCCGTTCGACTACGACGGCTTCACCTTCGTGGCCAGTGGCCAGGCCAGCTACAACCAGATGGCCGAGAAGGCCGACCCGCGCCTGGCCGCGCTGATCTCCAATACCTTCGCCGATGGCACCTTCGGCGCGCTGCTGTCGGTGGCCTACTCCGAGCGCCAGGCGCTGGAGGAAGGTTCCAACACCGGCCGCTGGGCCAACGGCCCCAGCAACGGCGGCTTCAGCGCGGCCTCGCCCTTCACCGCCGCCCGCAGTGCCGATGTCTACCACCCGCGCTTCCCGCGCTACGTGCAGATGGAACACCAGCAGAAGCGCCTGGGCGTGACCGGCTCGCTGCAGTGGAAGCCCTCCGACCGCACCGAGATTTCGCTCGACACGCTGTACTCGAAGATTGACGCCACGCGCGACGAGCACTACATCGAAGCGATCTCCTTCAGCCGCAACCGCGACAGCAGCCTACCGCGCCGCCCCGACCGCGACGGCAAGCCGGAAACCATCGTGCGCAACGGTGAGATCCGCAACAACGCGCTGCTGTACGGCGAGTTCGACAACGTCGACCTGCGCACCGAGAACCGCCACGACGAATGGAACACCGAGTTCAAGCAGGTCAGCCTGAACTTCGATCATCGCTTCACCGATGATTTCCAGATGACCGGCAAGGTCGGCATCTCGCGCTCGGCGCACGAGAACCCGGTGCAGACCACCATCATCATGGACAAGTACGATGTGGACGGCTACAGCTACGACTACCGTGGCAACAGCCGGGCGCCGATCATCAACTACGGCATCGACCCCACCAATCCCAATGGCTGGGAACTGGCGGAGATCCGCCTGCGCCCGCAGTACGTGGACAACGACTTCGACACCGCCGAAGTCAACTTCAACTGGAACCTCAGCCCCGGCTTCCGCCTGAAGGGTGGCGTGCTGGCCAAGGACTACACCTTCAGCACGCTGGAACTGCGCCGCACCAGCGAAGGTGCGGTGCCGGTGATCGCCAACGGCAGCCGCATCGTGCCGGCCGACCTTACCAGCCAGGCGGGCCTGAAGGGCATCAACGGCTCGCCGTCGAACTGGGTGGTGCCGAACCTGGGTGCCATCGCCGACCTGCTGGACATCTACAGCAACAGCGGCACCTTCGCCGTTGCCCCGCGCGCGAACAACAGCCGCAGCGTGGAAGAGAAGGACCGCGGCGTCTGGCTGATGGGTGAGTTCTCCACCGACCTCGGTGCCATCCCGCTGTCGGGCAACTTCGGCGTGCGCTACGTGCAGACCGAGCAGACCTCCAGCGGCGCGGCCACGGTCGGCGGCGTGCTGGTGGATGCCACCACCAACCGCAAGTACAACGACACCCTGCCCTCGTTCAACCTGGTGGCCGAGATCACTCCGGACTTCCTGATCCGCCTCGGCGCGGCCAAGGTGATGAGCCGCCCGGGCCTGGGCAACCTGACCCCGGGCGTGACCGTGGCCGTGGCCGGCGGCGCGCGCACCGTGGCCGGTGGCAACCCCAACCTCGATCCGTTCCGCGCCACCAACGTGGACATGAGCTTCGAGTGGTACTTCGCCGAAGGTGCGATGGCCGGCATCGGCCTGTTCTACAAGGACATCGACTCGTTCGTGCAGACCACGCGCGAAGTGCGCCCGTATTCCAGCAGCGGCCTGCCGGCCAGCCTGCTCGACGGCACCGGTGCTTCGGTCAACGACGACTTCACCTTCAGCATCCCGCTCAACACCCCCGGCGGCGAACTGTATGGCGTGGAAGCCAACTACACCCAGCCCTTCACCTTCCTGCCCGGCAAGTGGTCCAACCTGGGCGTGCAGCTGAACTACACCTGGGTCGACACCAGCATCCAGTACGTCAATGGCGCGGGTGCAGCGGTGATGAAGAACCAGCTGACCGGCACCTCGAAGAACGCGTGGAACGCGACGCTGTTCTACGAAGGCGATGCCTGGTCGGGCCGCGTTTCGGCCACCAACCGCAGCGACTACCTGACCCAGGCACCGGGCCAGGAAGCCGGCTTCAACGCGGACGGCTACCACGGCATGACCGGCACCACCGTCCTTGATGCGTCCATCCGCTACCGTATCAGCGACCAGCTGGAACTGAGCCTGGAAGGCATCAACCTGACCAACGAAGCCTCGGATGAGTGGGTGTACTCGCCCACCACCGGCCAGCTGCCGCTGCAGTACACCGAAACCGGCCGCCAGTTCCTGCTGGGCGTGCGCTACAAGTTCTGACCGCCGACGCGGCGGCGTGGCAGCACGCCGCCGCACTTCGAGTGCAACGAAGAAACGCCGCTGCAGCTGCTGCGGCGCAAGATGCCGCGCGCCATGCGCTTTGTTACGTTCACGCGTGACCCGCGGTGTCAGCAAGTCGTTGCACCTGCGTCGTACCGGAGGAGGCCGGTACGCACGCTAGAACGCCTTCGCAACGCTTGAGGACACCCTGGGAGGGGATTACAGATGGATTCGTCGCTCGCGCTTCACTGCGGCCGCGCGCCGCTCACCGTGCTTGCCCTGTCGATCGGACTGGCGCTGAGCCACGCCGCGCATGCACAACAGACGCCGGAAGCGGCCGCCGCCGATGCGGTCGACCTGGACAAGGTGGAGGTCAAGGCGACCTACCGCGAAAGCCTGCAGCAATCGCTGGACGAAAAGCGCTACAGCGTCGAGCAGGTCGATGCGATCTACGCCGAGGACATCGGCAAGTTTCCCGACCTGAACCTGGCCGAGTCGATGCAGCGCATCGCCGGTGTTTCCATCGACCGCGAAGGCGGCGAAGGCCAGCAGATTTCCGTGCGCGGCCTCGGTTCGGACTTCACCCGCGTGCGCATCAACGGCCTGGAAGCGCTGTCCACCGCCGGCAGCGGAAGCACCGGCGTCAACCGCAGCCGCGGCTTCGACTTCAACACCTTCGCCTCCGAACTGTTCAGCCGGGTCAAGGTCAACAAGACCCAGTCGGCGCAGATGGACGAAGGTTCGCTCGGCGCCACCGTCGACCTGCGCGCGTCGCGGCCGTTCGATTTCGAAGACTTCCAGGCCTCGCTCAACGGCCAGTACGGCTACAACGAACTGTCGCGCTCGAAAGACCCGCGCGTGTCGGCGCTGCTGAGCAATACCTGGGCCGACGGCCGCTTCGGTGCGCTGGTGTCGGCGGCGTGGAGCAAGCGTACGATCTTCGAGGAAGGCTACAACCCGGTGCGCTGGGAGCACGGCAACTACCGCAACTCCAACCAGGCCACGGCCGCCAACAACGGCACCTACGGCTTCTGCAGCCCGGCCGGCTATGACCCGCAGACACCGCGCAACCCGGCCGCCAATGAAACCGCGCAGGGCGTCGGCAGCGCCGCCAACCAGGCGCGCAGCAACGGCTGGGGCAGCTATGGCATCGACGCCACCCACTGCGGCACCGGCATCGACCGCCCCGATGCAACGGCAGAGAACATCGCCGCCTACGAGACCGCCACCAATGCGTGGATCCCGCGCTACCCGCGCTACATCCGCACCGAGCATGAGATCGAGCGGCTGGGCGTCACCGGCGCGCTGCAGTTCCGCTTCAGCCCCGACAGCCTGCTCAACCTCGACTTGATGTACTCGAAGCTGGACAAGGACCAGCGCGAGGACTCGATCGGCGCCAACCTCCATCGCACCGCGCAGTACGGCGGCAAGACCCAGATCGTGGTGCGCGAGGCGCAGGTGGATGCGCAGAACCGCTTGGTCTACGGCGTGTTCGACAACGTCGATTTCCGCACCGAATCAACCGCCATCGAGGAAAGCACCGAGTTCAAGCAGGCCAGCCTGAACTTCGAACACCGCTTCAACGATGCCGTGCGCCTCGACGCACTGGTAGGCCACTCCTCATCCAGTTTCCAGCGGCCGGTGTTTTCCATGGTCAGCTTCGACAACAGCAACCTGGATGGCTTCGTGCTGGACATGCGCAACGGCGCCAGCATGCCGTCGATGACCTTCCCTTTCGCCCTGGGTGATGCGGCATCGTGGCAATGGCTGGGCTACGGCACCGCGCCGGTGAACGCCAACGGCACCGCGCGCGGCGGCAACATCAGCGAAGTGCGCCTGAACCCGCAGTACGTCGACAACAGCTTCGACACCGCCAAGGTCGACCTGACGTTCAACGTGTCGCCCACCTTCACCCTGCGCGGCGGCCTGGCCTACAAGGACTACGGCATGCGCACGCAGGAGTACCGCAACATCAGCTATGGCCGCATGTCGCAGGCGCTGCCCGATGGCGTCGGCGTGGGCGACCTGTCCACCAGCCTCGATGGTTTCGGCAAGGGCCTGGATGGCAGCACGCCGGGCAGCTGGCTGATCCCCGACTTCAACCGCATCGCCGAGCTGCTGGACATCTACTGCAACTGCAACACCGGCACCCTCGGCGGCGACTACCGCCTGGCCGGCGTCGGCCACTTCGGTGCATCGAACAACAACTTCGACGTGACCGAGAAGAGCTACGCCAGCTATCTGCAGCTGGACTTCAACACCGAACTCTGGGACCGCCCGTTCCGCGGCAACCTCGGCCTGCGCTACGTGCGCACCGAGATCGATGCCAGCGGCTATGCACCGTGCCAGGCGGCAAGCAGCAGCGACCTGTCGGCGGCGTGCGAACCCTTCCTGGGCGTGGCCAGCGCCACCGCCGATGCCGGCGAGCGCCTGCTGGTGGCCACCACCGTCGGGCACCGCTACGACGACTGGCTGCCCTCGCTTAACCTGGCCTGGGACCTGACCGACAGCGTCGTGCTGCGCTTCGGTGCGGCCAGGACCATGGCCCGGCCGACCCTGTCCAACCTCTCGCCCAGCGTCAGCGGTGGCCCGACCAGCTTCCTCGACGAGGACCGCTACTACTCGATCAACCTGGGCAACCCGAAGCTGGATCCATTCCGTTCCACCAACTACGACCTGAGCGCGGAGTGGTACTTCCAGGAAGGCGCGCTGCTGTCGGCGGCGGTGTTCTACAAGGACATCGAAACCTACGTGCAGCGCACCCGCCTGCTGACCACCTGGGGTGACATGGGTTACTCGCTGGACCTGCTGCCGGCCGGCTTCAGCCCTAACACGCTGTTCAACGTGCAGAGCTACTTCAACACCCCGGGTGGTCCGTTGAAGGGCTATGAGCTGACCTACCAGCAGCCCTTCAGCTTCCTGCCCGGCCTCTGGAAGAACTTCGGCGTGCAGCTGAACTACACCCACGTCGATTCGAAGATCAAATATCTCTTCAGCTCCGGCAGTGGCGACACCATCGTCACCACCTACACCGAGAACGACCTGCTGAACCTGTCGCCCAACTCGTACAACGCCACCCTGTACTACGACGACGGCCGCTTCAGCGCGCGCGTGTCCACCAGCTACCGCGATGCCTACATCAACCAGATCCTCACGCAGGAAAACGTCTGGGACCTGGACGGCAACCCGTACGCCACCGCCGACGTCACCGGCAAGTACAGCGTCAAGAACGTGGATTTCAACATGTCCTGGAAGTTCAACAAGCAGCTGACCGTCAGCTTCGAGGCGATCAACCTGCTGGACAGTGCCGACGAACGCTACGTCGATTCGGCGCTGTCACTGCCCGACCGCTACACCCACACCGGGCGCCAGTACTACCTGGGGCTGCGCTACAAGTTCTGAGCGCACGCGCTGCACCGCCGTACCGCACCGCCGCCATGCCGCTGCACCGTCGAATGCTGCTGAAAGGAAGGTTCCATGTACCGTACCGCTTCTGTCCTGCCCCTCCCGCGCCGTCGCCTGCTGGTGGCCGCGCTGTCGCTGGCCACCGCGCTGCCCGCGCTGGCCGCACCGTCGCCGACGCTTCTGTTCCACGTCGACGCCAACCAGGGACTGACCGCCGTGACGGCGCAGGGCGAAGCGGTGCCGAACTTCCGCGACAAGGCGGCGGTGGTCGATGACGGGGCGCGCGGCAAGGCGATCCAGTGGGAAGACGATGGCGTGCTGGCCTGGGATGCGCCGGGCAACATCCAGGCCCAGCGCGGCACCCTGGCCTTCGACTGGCGCCCGCGCTACGCAGTGGGCGAAGCGCCGTTCGTGATCTTCCGCGTCGGCTATGCCGACCACAGCAGCTGGGACATGGCGTGGCTGCGCATCGACTGGAACGGCCATGGCTTCGATGCCTTCGTCACCGATGCCAACCTCGCACGCACCCGCGTGTCGTTCCGCATGGACACGCCGCCGCGACCGGAGCAGTGGCTGCACCTGGCCTTCGCCTGGGATGAGGACCAGGGCGTGCGCCTGTTCGTCGACGGCCGTGAAGTGGCGCGCGCGCAGGCGACCGGTGATTACGATGCGGCGCTGGACCAGCTGGGTTTGGCCGGGCGGGTGATGGCGCCCTACCAGGTGCAGAGCCGCTACAACTTCCTGCGTGGCAGCGATTTCCAGCACATCCGCGTGTACGACCGCATGCTGGATGCCCCCGCCATGCAGACCCTGGCGAGTGGGAAAGCGCCGGCCAGCGCGGTGGCGCCGGCCAGCGACGAGCGCGCGTGGCGCCATCGCTTCGGCTGGGAAGGTGCGGCACCGCCGGCACTGGCGTCGGCCGGCACGCGCATCCGCAAGATCGAGTTCGCCGATACGCGCGACCACAAGGCGTGGATGTGGAAGGCCACCGACGGCATCGCGGAAACCACCTGGCCGGGCGTCTACAACCGCTCGCGCCTGCCCGGCCGCAACGATTACTTCCAGCTGCCGGACTGGAACACCTACGTGGAAAGCGGCCAGCACCTGGACCTGACCCTGCCGGCCGGCGAGACGGTGAACCGCATGGAGATCCGTGGTGCGGCGTTCGGCAGCCTGGCGCATGGGCCCGACGCCGAACATGCCACCGAGGTGCTGGCCACGCGCCCGCGCGGCGTGGTGCGCAGCGTGCAGGACATTTCCGCGCAGCAGGGCGGCGTGCTGCGTTTCAGCAACGTCGAACAGGAAACCCCGATCCAGGAAGTCTGGGCCTACAACGTGAGCGAAGGCACCGAGCCGGAAGGCACGGTCAAGCAGACCTACGTGATCGACAGCCAGGCCCTGCCCGACTACACCAACCTCGATGCGCTGCGGCACTACATCGATGGCCGCTTCCCGGCCGCCGAGCGCAGCACGGTGATGGCGCTGCCCAAGGGTGCGGGTTCGCGTCGCCGTGGTGCCGACAGCCTGCCGACGCAGCCGCGGCCGATCGTGCACGTGCTGATCCCCTCGGGTGTCGGTGATGCTCCGGCCAACCAGCCGCTGATCCGCAGCTGGGCCTACAGCTGGGAAAACATGCACGACGGCCTGGACGGCGTGGCCATCGACCTTCCCGCGCTGGACCTGCCGGCCACCCACGACGGCCTGATTCCGCTGAACCTCCGCATCAAGGATCCGATCTGGCCGGCACGCGACATGATCGATGTCTCGGTGTCGGTGCCGCCGGGGCAGAAGCGCACGCTGTGGCTGGACCTGCGCGACCGCATCCTCACTCCCGACAGCCTGTGGCTGAGCATCGCCTCGGCCGCGCCCGGCTTCGATGCCGCCGCGTTGGACGGCGCGCAGATCCGCCTGGTGTTCAAGCCGCGCGCCGAAGCGCTCAAGGAACACGTGGCCGACCGCTTCAACCAGGTGCGCGACAACTGGGGCTTCCTGGTCGAGGAACACACCACCTCCAAGCGCCAGCGCCTGTATGCGCGCGTGTATGCCGACCTCAGCGACCTGCTGCGGGTGGACCCGGACCACGAGCTCGGCCGCCTGTACTGGAACTACATCAGCTACAACAGCCAGGGCCGCCCGCCCTACACCGCACCGGCCGTGCCCAAGGGCGTGCCGGCGTGGGCGTTCAACCAGGTGCAGGACCTGGCCCAGGTGCGGCAGTTCGTCGACTGGTGGATCGACGAACGGCAGGTGGCCTATGGCGATTTCGGCGGCGGCATTTCCGATGATTCCGACCTGACCCAGCAGTGGCCGGGGCTGGCGCTGATGGGCGTGCAGCCGGATCGCCTGAATGCCTCGCTGACCGCGCTGTCCGATGCGGTGTACCGCAATGGCATGTTCAGCAATGGCCTGAGCACGATCGAGACCGACGAACTGCATTCCTACGAGGAAGGCATCAACACCAACAGCGCGATGCTCTACCTCAACTGGGGCGACCCGTTGACCCTGGAGCGCCTGATGGAAACGGTGAAGGCCTTCGACGAGCGCATCATCCTGCGCAACCCGCAGGGCAATCTGCTGTTCTCCAGCAACTGGTTCGGTGGCAACAAGGTCTACCGCGAGCCGAACTGGCAGTGGCAGAAGCCCTATTCGTTCCCGGTGCTGCACCCGGCGTTCCTGCTCGGCCAGTACAACGCCGATCCGACCGGCCGCAAACTCGTGATCGGCCTGGCCGATGGCTACCTGGCCCATGCGGGCACCGACGAGAAGGGCCGCTTCACCCTGCCCAACGAGATCAACTGGGCCACCGGTGCCACCCGCGGCGGTGAGTTGAACAATGGCTCCGGCGGCGGCGACACCATGCACACGTTCTGGGCCGCGTGGCGCTGGACCGGCGATGCGAAGTACCTGCAGGCGCTGGACTACCGCGTGGTCCGGGGCGGGCCGGGCGCGCTGGCCAACCTCGGCGAGAACTACGTCGAAGTCCTGGGCCGGCAGCAGGACTGGTATCCGACGCTCACCGCCGAGGCCGACGCCGGCAAGACCGGCTTCGCCAGCCTGATGGCCTGGCAGGCCAGCGGCGATACGAAGTACATCGACGCGCTGCACGCCGACGGCCTGCAGGCCAAGGTCCAGCGCGCCTACATGAACACCGAGGGCCACTGGTGGTCCGATCGCGTGGAAGCGCCCAGCGAGTTCCTGCAGCGCGCGCGCCTGGGTGGCATTGCGCTGAAGCGCAACCAGAGCTGGCCCGGCCACACCGTCAGCTGGCGCTTCGACCGCGACGGTGCCGCCGAACAGGTCGCCCTGCTGGTGCATGCGCCCTCGCGCGAACGCTTCACCGTGACCAGCCATAACCTGGGCACGCGCACCATCGCCGCCGACATGACCGGCTGGAACGTCGCCAGCGGCACCTGGCGCGTACGCAGCGGCATGGACGCCGATGGCGATGGCCGCATCGACGGCACCGCCGCCGAACGCAGCGTGAAGCTGGAAACCAGCGCCTCGGTACCGATGCAGTTCCGCCCGGGCCGCACCGAGGTGTTCGAGTTCGAGCGGATCAGCGCCGGCACGCCGGTGGAGACCCGTGCGGACCTGGGCATCGGCCGTGGCGATGTGCGGGTGGATGGGCGCCAGGTGCACGTGACCGTGCACAGCCTGGGCCATGCCGGCAGCGGCGTGGGCGTGGCGGTGCTGGAGGACGCGCGTGGTCGCGAGATCGCGCGCACCGAGGTGCCGGCCATGGCCGCACCGGTGGACCTGCAGCCGAAGACGGTGGTGGTGTCGCTGCCGCTGCCAGCGGGTGACCGCAGTGGCCTGCGCGTGCGCGTGGCGCTGGCCGATGGCGGCGAGGAAGTGACCCGGTTGAACAACGTGGCGGACGTGCCGCGTTGATGGAGCCGCCAGGCATGGCCCGGCGCTACCCTGATTCAGCGCAATGGAGGTGGGTAGCGCCGGGCCATGCCCGGCGGGACGCGGTCAGGCCGCGTCGGTCTCCATCATCTTCACCCGGCGCTGGTACCAGCCATCGTCGAGCGGATCGAACACGGCGCTGCGTTCCATCACGCCCTGGTACACATGCACCGACACTGCCACGTCGGTCTCGCTGGCGTTGCGCAGCGTGTGGTACTCGTGCGGCGGGATCAGGCTGCCGGCGCTGCCGCGGTAGCCGTACAGGGCGTCCTGCGCGGCGAAGCGGTAACGGTCGCCCTGCCGTTCCAGCAGCACATACGGGGTGACGATCAGTTCGCCCTGCCAGACCCCTTCCACGCACCACATCGCATCGTGGTCATGCAGCGGCGTGCCCTGCCCCGGGCCCCAGCACATGGCGATGACGCTGTAGCCCAAGGTCGGGCTGCGGTGCAGTTCGCGGCGTGCGTAGTGGCCGTCGACCGGGCGGCGTACGCACGGCGGCAATTCAATGAGCGGATCGATGATGGCCTCGCGAAGCACCTTCTGCAGGGCGTGGGTGATCAGCGCCGGATCCGCCAGGCAGACCGCGCCGTCGATGGCCGCCAGCAGGCGATCCCGGCCCGTGAACGGCAGTGGTGTGAACGTCGCTCCCATGTCGGCCAGTCTAGGCGAGCCGGGTTAACAGAATGTTTTCAGACCCTCATCTTTTTCAGATGACGCGGATTGCCGCGACGTTACGCGCAATTAGACGCAATTAAGCGATATTGCCACCATCATGGCAGCAGCAGTGCGCGCAGCTCCGGCACCTCGCGCGCCAGTTCCGTGGCCACCAGGGGGGCGAACACCCGCGCGCCCCCGTCGCCCAGGTGGGTGTAATCGAAGGCCTGCTTGGCCTGCCCCATCGGTTCCAGCGCGGCGTTCTGCACCGCGGCGGGGGCGCCGGCCAGGGCCGGGCTGGCACCGACCGTGGTGCCGCCCAGGGCGCTGGCCACCTGCGCCTGCGTGGCGGGTGCCTGCGCAAGCCGCATCGCCGCTACCGGCCCCAGCGCCTGGACCAGGGCGCGGCTGCGGCCATGCAGATCCACCAGCGGCACCTGCAGTTCGCGCGCCACCGCCCGCACGCTGTCGGCCCACGGTGCCAGGTCGTCCACCAGCACGCCATCGACGAACTGGCGTCGGGTCAGCGGGGTCAGCAGCACCGGTCTGGCGCCGGCCGCGCGCACCTGCTGCACGTAGCGGCGCAGGTTGTCGGGGAACTCATGCTGCAGGTCGGTCGAGCGCCCCGGCTTGCCGGGCTGGTCGTTGTGGCCGAACTGGATAAGCACCCAGATGGCGGCGTAGCCCGGCGTGCGCATCTCCGCCTCGACCAGCGCCCACGAACCCTCGGCGCGATAGTTGTAGGTGCTGCGGCCACCGCGCGCCAGGTTCAGGCAGGCGGCGAACGAGGTCACGTGGTCGGCGCAGAAGGCCGGGCCCCAGCCGCCCTGCACGGCGGTGGTGGAATCGCCGACCAGCACGATCTTGCTGGCGCGGATCGGCGAGGGTGCCGGGCGGTCGTTGATCGACGGGTCGACGGCGTCGTGGGCCGCGCCGGCCACGGCCAGGGCAAACACGACAGGCAGCAGGCGCATCTCAGGCAGTACCTCGTTGCAGGAAGGGGACGCGCTGGTAGAGCTCGCGCTCGCCACCGCGCGGGTCATCGGCGCCGCGGCTGTGCACGTCGAACAGCATCGTGCGCCGCTGCGGCAGGGTGTACGGCGCCCAGTCCGGCAGCCCGGCGTGGTTGGGGTCGCCGTGGCGGGCGAAGGCGATCAGCGCGTCGCTCATGGTGCCTGCCAGCGCGCGCGCGTCTTCGCCACCGCCGGTGCGCGCCGTGGGCAGGCCGGCGTTGTCGAACACCAGCGGGATATCCAGGGTGTGGAAGGCGCGCAGGCGTCCCTCCTCCACCGGCGAGGGCCAGTCGAGCTGGTAGGACCAGGTCGGCGCTGCCGTGGCCGGCTGCCGCGCGCGTGCTTCCAGCTCCTCCACCGCGCCACGCCAGGAGCGCCCGGCGGTGGTGGCGGCGAAGAACACGTCCGACGCCGTGTAGTGCGGATAGAGGCGGCGGTAGTGCGCGATCACCACCGACGGCAGCAGATCGACGAACTGCTGTTTTTCCAGCTGCGCCGGCAGGGTGTTCCAGTCCAGCGCGAAGTTGCCCGGGTCGTTGCCGAGGAAGGCGCGGGTTTCATCGTGGGTGTTGCCGATCACCATCGGGATGGCGGCCGACTGTGCCGGTGCCTGTGGCCAGAACGGATGCACCGGCAGCACCACCTCGTCCAGCACCGGCCCGAAGTACAGCGCGGTGTCCTCCACCCGCGACGGATCGCGGGCGCGGGTGGCTGCCAGCAGATCGGCTGCCGGCAGGCGCAGCAGCGCGGCCAGGTCCGGCGCGTGCACCGCGTCCATCGCCACCGCCGCGCGCTGTGCGGCCGCGCGTGGGCCGGCGGCGGTGACCTGCTGGCCGCTCATCGTCCACGCCCGCTGGAACAGGCCGCGTGCGGCCGGCATCGCCATCAGCGTGGCGATCTTGGCGCCGCCGCCGGACTGGCCGAACACGGTGATGTTGCCCGGGTCGCCGCCGAAGGTCGTGGCGTGCTCCCGCACCCACTGCAGCGCCTGCACCAGATCCAGCTGGCCGGCATTGCCGGACGCGGCGTAGCGCGGGTCGCCCAGCGCGCCCAGGTACAGGTAGCCGAAGGTGTTCAGGCGATGGTTGAGGGTGACCACCACCACGTCGCCGCGCCGGCACAGCGCGCTGCCGTCGTACAGCGGGTCGCTGCCGGAGCCGTTGTTGAAGCCGCCGCCGTGGATGTAGACCAGCACTGGCCGCCGCGCGCGCGCATCCAGCGCCGGCGTCCACACGTTGAGGAACAGGCAGTCCTCGCTGCCGGGGCCCTCGGTGCCCCCCTGCGGTGCCGCCGCGCCGTAGTCCAGTGCGTCGGCGATGCCGCGCCAGGCCGCTTCGGGCCGCGGTGGCTGGAAGCGGTAGCTGGCCGTGTCCGCGCCATAGCGCAGGCCACGGAACACCAGCACGCCCTGTTCGCGCTGGCCACGCACGCGGCCGCCACGAACCCGCGCCAGCACCTGGGTGTCATCGCGCGGGCCCGGTGCCGCCAGCGCGGCCGGCAGTGCCGCCACGGTGGCCGTGGCCAATGCCCAGCGCGCGCTGTCGCGCAGGAAGCGGCGGCGCTGCAGATCGTTCGGTGCGGTGTTCATCGGCCACCCCGGGGTCGGATCCCCTCGCCAGAGGAGAGGGGCTCTGAACCAGCCGCCAACCACGCTTGCGCCAGCAGCGGCCACACCGCCAGCGTCGTCCCCGCCGGCACGCGCATCCCGAAACCATGGCCACCGTGGGCGAACACATGCAGCTCGTGCTCGACCCCGGCCGTGGCCAGTGCCGCAGCCATCAGCTCGCTGTTGTGCACGCTCACCACGCGGTCGTCGTTGGCGTGGATCAGCAGGGTCGGCGGCATGTCCACGCTCACCTGCTGCTGCATCGAGTACCGCGCGGCCAGCGCCCCATCGGGGTGCTCGCCGAGCAGGTGCCCGCGCGAGCCGCTGTGCGCATGCGCGCCCATGTCGATGACCGGATACACCAGCACCGCGCGAGCCGGGCGCGCGCTCAGCCGGTCGATGGCATCGCGTGCCGGGTACACCGCGGCATCGAAGCCGGTGGCCAGCCGCGCAGCGACGTGGCCGCCGGCGGAAAAACCCATCACCGAGATGCTGTCGGCATCCAGCCCGCGCCGCGCGGCCTGCCCGCGCACCACCCGCAGCGCACGCTGCGCATCGGCCAGCGCGGCCTGGCGGTCGCGGCCGGGCTGCGGCAGGCGGTAGCGCAGCACGAACAGGGTATAGCCGGCGCGGTCCACCCATTCCGGCACGAGCGCACTGTCTTCCTTGTCGATCACCACGCGCTGGTAGCCGCCGCCGGGGATGACCAGCAGCGCGCGCCCGTTCGGCCGTGCCGGTGCATGCACCAGCAAATAGGGCGCATCGACTTGGTCGATGTAGCGGTCGGGGTGCGCCGGGTCGCTGCTGCGCTCGACCACCCGCGCCGGCCGTGCCGGGCCCTGCTCGCCCGGGACCTGGCCATCCGGCCACAGGGCGATCCGCTCGCCGGCCAGCTCCTGGCCGGGGCGTTCGTTGTCGCGCGGCGGCGCGGCGGTGGAGGTCAACGGCAGGGCCAGCAACAGCCCGCACAACAACAGCACGACAGGACGCAGACGCATGGCAGGCAACGGCTCCGGCAGGACGGGGACAGGGTGCCTGGTGCATCCGGTGGCAGCATGTGATGCGCTGCGGCTTGCACGATGACACCGGTTTACCATATACACCTCCTGCAGACGCTGTCGATGGGCAGTGCAACAAACACAGGGAGACCGTTCTTGAGCAACGAACACGGCACACATGGGCAGACGCCGCCGCCGGACGATGCGGCCGCGATCGCCCGGGCCTTCACCACCGCCCGCCGCGCGGGGAAGTCATTGGCCGCATTCCCGGGCACCATCCCGGACACCCTGGTGGGTGCCTACCAGGTACAGGACCTGGCCATCGCCGCCTGGGATGACCGCGTGGTCGGCTGGAAAGTGGGCTACATCGCCGCCGAGCGCCGTGATGTTTCCGCGGATGACCGCCTGCTGGGCCCGGTTTTCTCTCGTCAGCTGAAAAATGCTACCGGTGGAACAACGGACATTCCGGTGTTCGTCGGCGGCTTTGCCGCGGTCGAAGCGGAGTATGTGCTGGAGCTTTTGGAGGACGCTCCGGCCGGACAACTGCACTGGTCGCCGGAACAGGCCGAAGCGCTGCCCGCGCGCCTGTACATCGGCGTGGAAGTGGCCAGCAGCCCGCTGGCCACCATCAATGAACTCGGCCCGCGCGTGGTGGTGTCCGATTTCGGCAACAACAACGGCCTGCTGCTGGGGCCGGAGATCGTCGACTGGACCGCGCGCGATGAAACCTCGCTGCGCGCCGAGACGTTGATCGAGGGCGAAGTGGTCGGCACCGGTGGTGCAACGCGCCTGCCCGGTGGCCTGCGCGCCGCCTATGCGTTCGCGCTGTCCCGTTCGGCGCTGCGTGGCCGGCCGCTGCGCAAGGGCGACCTGATCGCCACCGGCAACGCCACCGGCATCCATGACATCACCGCCGGGCAGACCGCGCTGGTGCGTTTCGCCGGCTTCGGCGACATTGCCTGCCGGGCCGTGCCAGCGGGATGACCGCCGGCCTGCCCTGGTGAACACGCGCGGGAGGGCGCAGATGATCACACGACGTAATTTCCTGGCCGGTGGCGTTGCAGCCCTGGCCACGCCGATGCTTGCGGCCTGTGGCCGCGGGCCGGCCGCTGGCGTGGATGGCGGCACTCTGCTGACCGCCACCGACGTGCACGTGGCCGACTACCCCACCGTCACTGCGGTGAAGTGGATCGGACAGACGCTGGAACGCGAGACCAATGGCCGCCTGCGGCTGCGCCAGTACCACTCGGGCCAGCTCGGCCGCGAGTCGGAAGCGATCGACATGGCCCGCTTCGGTGCCATCGACATCACCCGCGTCTACGCCGGTGCGCTGAACAACGCCTTCCCGCTGACCCAGGCGCTGTGCCTGCCGTACGTGTTCAAGTCGGTGGCGCACCAGCGTGCCGCACTGGACGACGGCGTGGCCGAGGCCGTGCTGCGCGGCTTCGAAAGCCGCGACCTGGTCGGTCTGGCGATCTACGATTCCGGCGCGCGCTGCTTCTACAACACCAAGCATCCGATCGTTTCGCCGAAGGACCTGCATGGCCTGAAGCTGCGCGTGGCCTCCTCGGACATCTTCATCCAGCTGATGCGCCTGCTCGGTGCCAACCCCACGCCGATGTCGCTGGGCGACACGTTCTCGGGCATGGAAACGCACATGATCGACGGTGCCGAGAACAACATGCGCAGCTTCCATTCCAGCCGCCATTTCGAGGCCGCGCACTACTGGTCGCAGAGTGATCACTCCTACGCGCCGGACGTGCTGCTGATGTCGCGCGCCAGCTTCGAACGCCTTTCGCCGGATGACCGCCAGCTGCTGCTGCACACCGCGCGTGCTTCGGTGGGCGTGATGCGCGAACAGTGGGATGCATCGGAAAGCATTGCGCGCCGCGCGGTGCTCGACTTCGGGGTGAAAGCCAACGAAGTGGACATGCCCGCCTTCCGCGCCGCGGCCCAGCCGCTGCTGAAGGAGTATCTGCAACAGCCGGACATCGCCGCGCTGGTCGACCGCATCCGCGCTGCCTGAGGAACCTGCCATGACCGAGACCTTGTCGCCCGCCGCCGGGCCGGGACAGCGCCTGCTGGACCGCATCGCCGACATCGCCATCTACTGTGCCGTCGCCGCCCTCCTCGGGCTGGTGGTGGTGCAGGGCTGGCAGGTGTTCGCCCGCTACGTCATCAACGATTCGCCCAGCTGGACCGAGCCGGTCACCCTGCTGCTGCTGGCCACGGCGATGAGCCTGGGCGCGGCCTGTGGCGTGCACACCAATCGCCACTTCGGCTTCTTCCTGCTGCACGCCTATATGGCCCCCGGCCTGCGCCGTGCCGTCGATGTGCTGATCCAGCTGGTGGTGGCAGTGCTGGGCGGCTTCATCGCCTTCTGGTCGGCCGACCTGCTGCTGGACGGGATGGACATCAAGGCGGCCGGTGCCAACCTGCCGCAGAGCATCAACTACCTGCCGCTGGCGGTGGGTGGTGCGCTGATGGTGCTGTTCGCACTCAACCGTGCGTGGAAAGCGCTGCAGGCCAGCGACGCTGGCAGCGACGACGCTGAAGGAGATCGTTGACCCATGGGCATCACCATCCTGTTCGCCGTATTCGCCGTGCTGCTGCTGCTCGGCGTGCCGGTGGCCTACGCACTGGCCGCGGCCGCACTGGCCACCCTGCTCTACCTGGATATCCCCAGCATCGTGCTGGTGCAGCAGATCTCGGCCGGCACCGGCTCGGCCTCGCTGATCGCCATTCCACTGTTCATCTTCGCCGGCGAAATCATGATGCGCGGCGGCATCTCCGAGCGCCTGATCGCACTGGCGTCCTCGCTGGTCGGCCGCCTGCGCGGTGGCCTCGGCCAGGTCTCGATCCTGTCGTCGCTGTTCTTCGGCGGCGTGTCCGGCTCGGCCATCGCCGATGTCTCGGCGGTCGGCGGCACGATGATCCCGCAGATGGTCAAGCGCGGCTACGACCGCGATTTCGCGGTGAACGTCAGCATCACCGCCGCGCTGGTGGCGCTGCTGGTGCCGCCCTCGCACAACCTGATCCTGTTCTCGGCCGCGGCCGGTGGTGGCCTGTCCATCGCGGATCTGTTCGCCGCAGGTATCGTGCCGGCACTGCTGATGACCGTCGCCCTGATGCTGACCGGCTACGCCGTGGCACGCCGCCGCGGCTATGGCGTGGAAGTGTTCCCGGGCTGGCGCGCGGTGCTGCTGCGCGTGATCTCCGCCCTGCCCGGCCTGGGCCTGGTGGCGCTGATCTTCGTCGGTATCCGTGCCGGCATCTTCACCGCCGTGGAGAGTGCGGCCATCGCCGTGGTCTACGCCCTGCTGGTGACCACCGTGCTGTACCGGCAGCTGCGCTGGCGCGAATTCTTCGACACGGTCATCCATGCCGCACGCAGCACCGGCGTCATCCTGTTCGTCATCGCCACCGCCGCGGTGTTCGGCTGGCTGCTGGCCTACCTGCAGGTGCCGACCGCTGCGGTGGACTTCCTGCAGTCGTTCGCGCACAGCCAGTTCATGGTGCTGCTGATGATCGTGGTGATGCTGCTGCTGCTGGGCACCTTCATGGACCTGGCGCCGATGATCCTGATCTGCACGCCGATCTTCCTGCCGGTGGCCAGGGCCTATGGCATCGATCCGATCCACTTCGGCCTGGTGCTGGTGCTGACCGGCGGCCTCGGCCTGGTGACGCCGCCGGTAGGCTCGGTGCTGTTCATCGGTACGTCGATCGGCAAGATCACCGTCGGCCAGAGCATGCGCACCATCTGGCCGTTCTGGTTCGCCGCGCTGGCGGTGCTGCTGATCGTCACCTTCTTCCCGCAGCTGTCGCTTTGGCTGCCGGCCGCGCTGCGCACGTGATCCGGCGTCGCGCGCTGCCGCTGCTGCTGGGTGTGGGCATGGCCGCCACCGCAGCCCATGCCGCGCCGCCGGCGGCAGCACCTGCCATCCCGGTGGGCGGCTTCAACGACGGGGTGAACCACTGGCGCAGCGGCCATGCGGACGGTTACGCGCGGTTGGAACCGCAGCAGTACCGGCAGATCGCCGACAACCTGCTGTTGCTGCAACGCCGCTCTGGCGGCTGGCCGGTCAACCAGGACCCGCTGCGGGTGCTGGACGCCGCAGCGCGCGAGGCCGCCCGCGCTGCCCGGGATGAGCCTGGCGGCAGCTTCGACAACCGCACCACCTATACCCAGGTCGACTACCTCGCCGAAGCCTTCGCCCGCAGCAGCGACAGCCGCTATCGCGACGCCGCACTGCGCGGGCTGGACTTCATCCTCGACCAGCAGATCCAAAGGTGTGGCGGCTGGCCACATTCGGTGCCGGCGCGCACCGATTACCACGAGCGCATCACCTTCGCCGACGACGTCACCAGCGGCGTGCTGGCCACCCTGCGCCAGGTGCAGGACGCACCGCGCTTCGCCTTCGTCGACGCCGCGCGCCGCGCGCGGGTGGCCACGGCAGTGCAGCGCGGTGATGCCTGCCTGCTGCGCCTGCAGGTACGCCAGCACGGCCAGCCGACGCTCTGGGCCGGCCAGTACGATGCCACCACGCTGCAGCCGGCACCCGGACGAAAATTCGAACTGGCCGCACTGGTGACCGACGAAAGCGTGGGCGTGGTGCGTTACCTGATGTCCATTCCCGATCCGTCGCCGCAGACGGTGCAGGCCATCGAGGGCGCGCTGGCGTGGTTCCAGGCGAACGCGCTGCACGGCCTGCGCCTGCAGACCGTCGACGCACCGGCCGAACAGTTCGCCCACCACCGCAGCACCGTTGATCGCCGCCTGCTGGCCGACCCGGCTGCACCGCTGCTGTGGGGCCGCTTCCACGACCTCGCCGACAACAGCGTAGTGCTGGCCAACCGCCAGGGCGAACGCCTGCAGACCTACGAACAGGTCGGCCGCGAGCGGCGCACTGGCTACCACTGGTACGGCACTTGGCCGCAGGCCCTGCTCGACCGCGACGCGCCCGCCTGGCGCGCCCGCATTGGCCGGCCTGCTCCCTGACGTTGTCACTGCACCCGCACCACGGAGGAACCCGATGCTCTCGCGCACCGCTCTGAAGTCCCTGCTTGCCGCTACGCTTCTGCTGGCCGTGCCCGCCCTCGCGCAGGCGCAGGCACCCGGCACCTCGTGGAAGCGTGGCATCGAGAACCAGCGCCAGGCCGACCTCGGCGACGGCACCTTCCTCAACCCGGTGTTTGCCGGTGACCGGCCCGATCCGTCGGTGCTGAAGGACGGCGAGGACTACTACCTCACCCTGTCCTCGTTCGATGCCTACCCCGGCCTGCCGATCTGGCATTCGCGCGACCTGGTGAACTGGCAGCCGCTGGGCCATGCGATCACGAAGAACGTGGGCGCGATCTGGGCGCCGGACATCGTCAAGCACGAGGGTCGCTACTACATCTATTTCCCGGCCCGCACCGGCGACAGCCGCAGCAACTTCGTGGTCTGGGCCGACAGCATCAAGGGCCCGTGGAGCGAGCCGATCGACATCGGCCTGGGCGGCTACATCGACCCCGGCCACGCCGTGGGCGAGGACGGCAGGCGCTACCTGTTCCTCAGCGGCGGCGACTACGTGCAGCTGGCCGACGATGGCCTGAGCGTGGTGGGTACGCCCAAGCACGTCTACGACGGCTGGAAGTACCCGCAGAGCTGGGACGTGGAGGCCTATGCGCAGGAAGGCCCGAAGATCCACTTCCGCGATGGCTGGTACTACATGACCACCGCCGTGGGCGGCACCGCCGGCCCGCCGACCGGACACATGGTGATCACCGCGCGCTCGCGCTCGATCCATGGGCCGTGGGTAAACGCGCCGAACAACCCGATCATGCGCACCCAGTCGGCCGCCGAGCCATGGTGGTCGCGCGGCCATGCCACGGTGATCGAAGGCACCGACGGGCGCTGGTGGATGATGTACCACGGCTACGAGAACGGGTACTGGACGCTGGGCCGGCAGGCCCTGCTGGAGCCGATCGAGTGGACCGCCGACGGCTGGTTCCTGGCCAAGGGCGGCGACCTCGGCCAGCCGCTGCGCAAGCCGTCCGGTGAATCGGTGGGCGCACATGGCATGGCCCTGTCCGACGACTTCCGCGGCAAGGTGCTCGGCCCGCAATGGTCATTCTTCAACCCGGCCCAGGACGAGTACCGGCGGCTGGGCTTCAGCGGCCAGGGCCTGGTGCTGCAGGGCAAGGGCGAGACCCCGCGCGACAGCTCGCCGCTGACCGCCATCGCCGGCGACAAGGCCTACCAGTTCGAGGTGGAGATGGACATCGCCCCGGGCGCGGTGGGCGGCGCCCTGCTGTTCTACAGCGACCGCCTGTACGTGGGCGTGGGCAGCAACGGCGAGAAGTTCATCATGCACCGCTACGGCGAGGAGCGCCCCACCCGCTTGGCGGACAGCGCAAAGGGCGGCAAGCTGTGGCTGCGGGTGACCAACAACCGCCACATCGTGACGATCCACTCCAGCACCGATGGCCAGCGCTGGGAGAAGTACCCGGTTCAGATGGAAGTGTCCGGTTACCATCACAATGTGGCTGGCAAGTTCCTGGCACTGAAACCGGCGCTGTATGCGGCCGGCGACGGTGCGGTAACCTTCCGCAGCTTCCGCTATCGCGCGCTGGACTGAGCGCGCGCTGGAATCCCCAGACTTACCGGGTTCACTACATGTCAGTGCGCAACAAGAACGATGCCGCCACGCCGGCATTGGCGAAGGGCAAGGCCGCCACGATCAACGACATCGCGCGACTGTCGGGAGTATCGAAGAAAACGGTTTCACGGATCATCAACAACTCGCCCCTGGTGCGCAAGGACACGCGCGACAAGGTCGAGGCGCTGATGCGCGAGGTCGGCTACACGCCTGATCCGCTGGCCCGTGGCCTGGCCTTCCGCCGCTCCTTCCTTATCGGCATGGTCTACGACAACCCGACCGCCCAGTACATCGTGGACATGCAGTACGGCGCGCTGGACGCGCTGCGCGGTTCCAGTTTTGAACTGGTCGTGCACCCCTGCGACAGCCGCAGCCCGGGCTACATCGACGGCGTGCGCCGCTTCGTGCAGCAGCAGAAGCTGCACGGGGTGATCCTGGTGCCGCGTGCCTCCGAAGACCAGGCGCTGGCCGACATGCTGGATGAGATCGGCTGCCGCTTCACCCGCGTGGCCGCGCTGCCGCTGGATGAAACCTCGCAGATGGTGGTCACCCACGACCGCGACGGTGCGGCCGAAGCGGCCGATTATCTGCTTTCGCTGGGCCACCGCGAGATTGCCCTGGTGACCGGCCCCAGCGCCTATCGCTCCGCGCACGAGCGCACCGCCGGCTTCATCGATGCGCTGGCACAGCGTGGCATCGAGCTGCCGAAGGACCGCATCATCGAGGCCGGCTACACCTTCGAATCGGGCGTGGCCGCCGCCGAGAAGCTGCTGCTGGGCAAGCGCCGGCCGACCGCCATCTTCACCGGCAACGATGAAATGGCCGCGGGCATCTACAAGGTGGCGCTGCGTGCGGGCATCAACATCCCGCGCCAGCTGTCCATCGTCGGCTACGACGACAGCCCGCTGGCCTCGCGCCTGTGGCCGTCGCTGACCTCGGTGCGCCGCCATACCCGCGACACCGGCCGCACCGCCGCGGCGATGCTGATCCAGCCCGACAGCCAGGCCGCGCTGCAGATCGCCAGCGTGCGCCCGCACCTGATCGTGCGCGACTCCTGCCAGCCGCCAGAGGACTGATGCCTGCGGCAGCAGTCCTGTAGGTCGCGACCGTTGGTCGTGACACCTTCAGGCCTCAATCGGGTTGGTCACCACCGTTGGTGGTGACTCTTCCCCCCTATTGATCGCCCCCACCCAGCCCCCGCTATCGTGCGGCGCAAAATGACACCGGTTACCAACGTCGCTAGAATCGACCGCGAACCGCGCCGGGGCCGAACCCTTCGGCCCGCCCCCTGCTCTGGAGAAGCCATGTACTGCAAGACCCACTACGCCACCCATCCCGACGCCATCAAGGGCGCCAGCAACGACCAGCTGCGCGAGCTGTACCTGCTCGACGGCCTGTTCAATGCCGGCGAGGTGACCCTGAAGTACACACACTACGAGCGCTTCGTGCTTGGCGGCGCGGCCCCGATCGATGCCCCGCTGGCCCTGCCGGCGCAGACCGAACCGGCCTCGGCCGCCGGTCATCCGTTCCTGGAGCGCCGCGAGCTGGGCGTGATCAACGTCGGCAGCGGCACCGGTACCGTCACCGTCGACGGCACCGTCTACACGCTGGGGCCGAAGGATGGCCTGTACGTGGCGATGGGCAGCAAGGACGTCGTGTTCGCTTCGCAGGACGCCGCCAACCCGGCACAGTTCTACCTGGCCTCGACCCCGGCCCATGCGCGCTTCGAAACCAAGCAGCTGTCGATCAAGGATGCGGTGGCGCTGGACCGCGGCGCGCTGGAAACCAGCAACGAGCGCACCATCTACCAGTACATCGTGCCGGCCACCTGCCAGTCCTCGCAGCTGCTGCTGGGCCTGACCGTGCTCAAGCCGGGCAGCGTCTGGAACACCATGCCGCCGCACCTGCATGACCGCCGCAGCGAGGTCTACTTCTACTTCGACCTCGGCGCCAACGACCGCGTCTACCACTTCATGGGCGAACCGGACGCGCAGCGCCACATCGTCATGCAGAACAACGAAGCGGTGGTGTCGCCGCCGTGGTCGATCCACATGGGTGCCGGTACCAGCAACTACGCCTTCATCTGGGCGATGGGTGGCGAGAACCTGGATTACACCGACATGCACGTGCTGGACATCTGCCAGCTCAAGTAAGCCCTGCCCGGCCGCCGCGCACCGCGTGCCGGCGGCCGTCGCCGCATCCCCCGCTCGCCTCTACCAAGGAACGCACACGCAATGGCTAATCCTTTCAGCCTGGAAGGCAAGGTCGCTCTGGTAACCGGTGGTAATACCGGCCTGGGCCAGGGCATCGCCGTGGCACTGGCTGCCGCTGGCGCCGACGTCGCCGTGGCCGGCATCGCCCCGCCCACCGAAACCATCGAAAAAATCACCGCGCTGGGCCGCCGCTGCCTGGCCATCGAAGCCAACCTGATCAGCATCGAGCCGGTGGCGCGCGTGGTACGCGAAACCATCGAAGGCCTGGGCGGGCTCGACATCCTGGTCAACAACGCCGGCCTGATCCGCCGCGCCGATGCGGTGGACTTCAGCGAGCAGGACTGGGACGACGTGATGAACGTCAACATCAAGTCTGCGTTCTTCATCTCGCAGGCGGCCGGCCGCCACTTCATCGAACAGGGCCACGGCAAGATCATCAACATCGCCTCGATGCTGTCGTTCCAGGGCGGCGTCCGCGTGCCGTCGTACACCGCCAGCAAGAGCGGCATCGCCGGCATCACCCGCCTGCTGGCCAACGAGTGGGCGGGCAAGGGCGTGAACATCAACGCCATCGCGCCGGGCTACATGGCCACCGACAACACGGCCGCCCTGCGTGCCGATGCGGACCGCAACAAGGCGATTCTCGAGCGCATTCCGGCAGGCCGCTGGGGCAACCCGGAAGACCTGGCCGGTGCAGCGGTGTTCCTGGCGTCGTCGGCGTCGGATTACATCAACGGTGCGGTGCTGCCGGTGGATGGCGGCTGGCTGGCGCGCTGAGGCGCGCCGTTCGGTAGAGCCGAGCCCATGCTCGGCTGTCGCGCTCTGATCGAAAAAGCAGCCGAGCATGGCTCGGCTCCACAGGGGCTCCGCCATGCGCAACCTGTTGCTGCTGTTGCTGCTCTCGTGCACCACCGCGCAGGCGGCGCCGGTGCGGCTGTTCATCGCGGGCGATTCCACCGCCGCCGAGTACGGACCGGAACGTGCGCCGCAGGCGGGCTGGGGCCAGGCGCTGCAGAGCTACCTGGACCCGGCACGCTTCGAGGTACACAATCACGCCAAGGGCGGGCGCAGCACGCGCAGCTTCATCGACGAAGGCCGGCTGGAGGCGATCGCCCGCGAGCTGCGCCGCGGCGACGTGCTGCTGATCCAGTTCGGCCACAACGATGCGAAGTTCGAAGACCGCACGCGTTACACCGATCCGGACAGCGACTATCCGCGCCTGCTGATGCGCTACGTGCAGGTGGCGCGCGACCAGGGCGCCACGCCGGTGCTGGTCACGCCCGTGGCGCGGCTGCTGTATGACTTCGGATCGCTGCTGGATACGCATGCGCGCTACACGCTGGCGATGCAGCAGCTGGCGGCGCGCGAGCACGTCGCGCTGATCGAGCTCAACGATCGCAGCACGCGTTGGATCCGTGCGCTGGGCGAGCAGGGTGCGCGGCCGTATTTCCTGTTCGTGCCCGAGCAGAACAAGGCCGACGGCACGCATTTCAGCGTGGCCGGTGCCAATGCGGTGGCCTGCCTGGTGCTGCGCGAGGCGGTGCCGCTGCTCCAGGCGCTGAAACCAGCGCTGGTGCGTGACATCGATTGCGATGTGATGGGCGCAGGGCAGGGCGCCGATGTGCAGCGGCCTTCCCAGGTGTTGCATGAAGACACGGTTGCCCGCATGCAGCCCGGCCCGCATGGCGGCGCAGGACCGACCACTGCGTACCCCTTCTTCGCCGACGCGACGGACCTTCCGTTCGTGCTGCGCAAGCGCGTGCTGCACAAGGGCGCCGGCATCGGCCTGCACCCGCAGCACAAGGATGAGATCTACTACATCGTGAGCGGGCAGGGCAGCTACGTGCTGGATGGCAAGCAGCACGACGTGCGTGCGGGCCACGCACTGCTGACCCGCACGGGCAGCACGCACGCGCTGCAGCAGGTGGGTGAGGAGGATCTGGTGGTGCTGCTGGCGTACCCGCGGTGAACCTGTAGAGCCGAGCCGATGCTCGGCTGCTTTGCAACCGATTGACCGCAGCCGAGCATGGGCTCGGCTCTACACGGGCAGTGCCGAGCCCATGCTCGGCCCGGCCTTACAACGGCTCCGGGCCGAAGTGCTTCAGCCCCAGCCGCGCCAAGTCTTCCGGCCGCTCGAAATAGGCTTCGTCGAAGGCGTGCAGGGCGGCTTGCTCGTCCTCGGTCATCGCGCCGTACAGGTCGTGCAGCTGCTTGATCGCCGGGTCGTCCTGCAGCCGATCCAGCAGCCCGCGCATGCCGGCCAGGATCGCGTGGGTCTGCACCGCGCCCATCGCCTGCAGCGCACGCAGCGCCAGTTGGCAGGTCGGGTCGCCCCAGTTGCACAGGAACTGCATGAAGCCGCCGTTGTTGATGTCCGCTTCCATGCGCCACAGCGCCACCACCTGCTGGTCCTCATCGGACAGCGCATCCAGCGTCCACGCGGCCGCCTGCAGGCGCGCCAGCGCGGCCTCGTAGCGGTCATCCCACACCTGGTTGGGGATATCGACCACGCCTGTCTCGCTCGGCGGCAGCAGCGCCGGCCAGTTCACGCCCAGGCCATTGGCCGTGGCAACCCAGTGCGCGCGCTGTTCGGCCGTGGCTTCGAACAGCGCGGGCGCCCAGCGCAGTGGCTGGCGGGTGCGGCGGCCATCGGCCAGGGTCAGCAGGATGAAGTCGTCGTTGAAAGCGACGTCGGTTACGCGCAGCGAAGCAAATGCATCAGTCATGCCGAGCAGGATACCCGCGCGGCAGCGCGCATCACACGTCGCCGCCGTCCGCCCAACCTTCACCCGTACCGGCCTGGAACACGTGGTCGTCGGTCTGCACGTCACCGGCTGGCAGGTGCGCCTGGTCGGCCAGTGCGGCGTAGATCGGAGTGAAGTCCGGCGACGTCGCCTGCATCAGCTGCTCGAAGCTGTCGATGACGAAGTAGGTCTTCTGGAAGGTATCGATGCGGTACTTCGTACGCATGATCCGCTGCAGGTCGAAGCCGATGCGGTTGGGCGCGGCCGATTCCAGCGAGTACAGCGATTCGCCCTTGGACGAGACGATGCCCGCGCCGTAGATGCGCAGGCCGTCGGCGGTGTCGATCAGGCCGAACTCCACCGTGTACCAGTACAGGCGGGTGAGGTTCTGCAGCGCGTCCGGGCCTATCGCGTGGGCTTTGACGCCGCCGCGGCCGTAGGCCTCCATGAAGTCGGCGAACACCGGGTTCATCAGCAGCGGCACGTGGCCGAACAGGTCGTGGAACAGGTCCGGTTCGGCGATGTAGTCGATCTGGTCCGGGCGGCGGATCCACCAGGTCACCGGGAAGCGGCGGTTGGCCAGGTGGTCGAAGAAATCCAGTTCCGGCAGCAGGCCTTCCACCCCCACCAGCGTCCAGCCGGTGGCCGCGCCCAGCACTTCGTTGAGCTGGTCGAAGCGCGGGATCATGTGCGCGTTCATGCCCATCTCGTCCTGCGCGTCGAGGAACTCCTGGCAGGCGCGGCCGACCAGCAGCTCGCGCTGGCGCTGGTACAGCGTGCTCCAGGTGGCGTGGTCGTCGGCGGTGTAGGTCTCCCACGGCTGCTCGACGAGCGCGGTGGTGTACACCGGCACGTAGCCCTTGTCGGTCTGCTGGTGTTCGACGCGGCGGGGCTGGGCGAGGTCCATGGGGCACTCCTTGAAGGGATAGGACGATGCTATGGCAGGGCGCGCGCAACAGGGTTGCAAAAGTTGCGCGTAACGGGCCTTGTGGCGCAATATCCTTGCGTACTCACCGTGTTGCGGGGCAACAATGGCCGGAGAAGTCCAGTTCGATCGCACGGATATACGCCTGTTGGCCGAGATCCAGCGTGATGGTCGCGCCACCAACGCGGAGTTGGCGACGCGGGTGAACCTGTCGCCGTCGGCCTGCCTGCGCCGCCTGCAGCGGCTGGAAAGCGAAGGGGTGATCGTCGGCTATGGCGCGCGCCTGGAGCCGCGCCAGCTGCGCCTGGGCCTGCAGGCCTTCGTCCGCGTGCAGCTGGAAAAGCACGACCAGGCCGCCATCGGCCACTTCGTGGACAGCGTGCAGGGCTGGGATGAGGTGGTGGCCTGCCACGCCCTGACCGGCGACATGGACTACCTGCTGCACGTCTACGTGCGCGATCTGGAACACTTCTCGCGCTTCCTGCTGGACAAGCTGCTGAACGCCGGAGGCGTGGCCGATGCCAATTCCAGCTTCGTGCTGCGCACGGTGAAGGGCTTCCAGGCGCTGCCGCTGTCGCAGCTGGAATGAACGGCCCCCGCGATTTGACGGCGCCGGGCGGGTAGCCGAGCATCACCGCCCTGCGCGCGCGCAGCGTTCCTTTCCGGTTCCAGGCATGTCCGAACTCCAGCACCCGGTGCTTACCACCACCTTCCTGCCGCTGCAGCGCAAGTCGCTGGCGCGCTACATCGCCCATGGCACGCCGCCGCAGACCGCGCTGGAACAGGCCGGGTTGATGGCTGCGCAGCTGTGCCGCGCGCGCCTGCACACACCCGCGGAAATCGAGCGCCTGTTGCACGAGGCCTGTGCGTTGTTTGCCAGCCATGACGGCGCGGCGGCGCAGCTTGCCGGCGCCGGCGGCGGTGGCCAGCCGGAACTCGATGCCTGGCTGGCCGCGCTGGCCGCCCATGGAGTGCTGCTGGCCCCCGCGGAGATCCTGCAGGAGTTCATCGTGCAGTCGCCCAGCGGGTACCCCGGCCTGGCCCTGCAGCAGGCCTGCCAGGAAACCCTGGCCGAACATGAGATCCGTTTCCCGGCCGCGTTCGCCAGCGACGACGAGGACGACGACCAGGACGAGGCCGTTGCCAGCGACGCGCGTGCAGTCGAGCACCATGGCCTGTACACCTCCGAGCAGGCCCGCGTGCTGCGCGCGATCGCCGCCAATCCGGATGAGCTGATCGACCTCGATGGCTACGCCGGTACCGGCAAGGGCCACCTGGTGCTGGCGCTGATGGATGCGCGGCCGGGCCGCTACACCTACATCGCGCCGTCGCGCGGCCAGGTCGAAGCCTTCCGCGCCCGCCTGCCGGCCAGCACCGCGGTGCGCCTGCTGACCCAGATCGAATTCGCCAACCGCGTGGCCCGGCACGCCGCGCGCAACGGCCAGACCGACGGCTTCGTCGCCAGCTACCGGCGCAGCACCCGCACCCCGCGCGAGATCGCCGGCCGCATCGGCCTGCAGGGGATCGGCGGGCGCAGCCCGGAGCAGGTGCTGCTGACCGCCTTCGAGGCCATCAACCGCTGGTGCGCCTCGTCCGCACCGCGCATGGCGTTCCAGCATTTCGACCGGTCGGTGCCGGCCGCGATGCTCGACGTGGCGCCCTACCTGGCGGCGGCCGAGCACGTCTGGCGCAGCATGTTCGATGCCGAGCTGCAGCGGAGCACGCTGCTGAGCCTCAGCCCCGCGCACATCGGCAAATGGCTGGCACTGCGCGGCGTCACCCCGCCGCTGGACATGGGCATGCTGCTGGTGGACGAGGCGCACGACCTGAGTGCGTCGTGGAAGCAGCTGCTGGCCGGTCACGCCCCGGGTGTGGTCAGCCTCGGCGATCCGCACCAGTGCCTGTCCGGCACCGTGCCGCGCTGGGCCGCCTCGAAGGTGCTGGAAATGCACCAGTCAGTGCGCCAGGGCAACCAGGTCGATGGACTGGTCAACCAGGCGTTGGCGCTGGACGGCCTGGGCCAGGACAGCGGTCCGTTCGTCGGTGCCGCCGACCGCGCCACCGGCGTGCTGCACTACCGCGACTGGTCGCAGGTGCCGGCCGAGGGCCTGCGCATCCACGGCAATGCCGCCGATCTGGCCCTGGATGCCGCCCGGCTGCACGCGCACGGGTTGCGCCCCTACCTGCACCCGGCATCGCTGCGCGCGCTGCGCAGTGCGTTGCAGGGGCCGCTGGATGCATGGCGGCGGCACCGCGACGGCGCGTCGAACCCCGAATGGGAGCGCTCGCTGGCCGCGCAGGCCGGCGAAGGGCAGGGCGCGCTGCTGGAACTGTTCGCCTCCGCCGACCGCGTGCAATCACTGCTGCAGGCGCTGGACGACCAGGACACGCCTGCGGAGGCGCGAGTAGTGCTGTGCCTGGCCGAACACGCGAAGAACCTGCAGTTCGACGTGGTTGCACTGTCGCCCAGCTGCTTCAGTGCAGGGCAGGGCAGTCGTATCTGGCACAACCCGGTGCGCGCGGCCTATCTGGCCATGACCCGCGCGCGGCGCCAGCTGCATGTGCCTGCCGATGGCATGGAACACCTGCAGCACACGGCCGCACTGCAGGAACAGGCGCGGCAGGCACGCAAGCGCGAGCGGCAGCACGCCAGCGGATACCGGCCTGCGCGCTAGGACACGATCAGGCGCCGCTCAGCAGCGGCGCGCCGCAACACTCAGCACTTGTCCTTGCGGCCCATCAGCTTGCCCAGACGCGAGGGCTCATCGCACTTCGGCACCACCGGTACGGCCGGTGCCAGTGCAGCGGCACGTGCCTTCTGCAGCTGCTGGATCTTCGCGCGGATCTGCGGCATTGCCGCCATCGCGGCCTTCTCGCCTTCGAGAATGGCGGTGCCGCGCTGGCTGAAATCGGCAGCGCCGATGTCCAGCACCTTCGGCCGGATGACGATGTCGGCGCGTGCCAGTTCCTGTTCGCCCAGGCGCTGGCCCATGATCGAGATCGACTGGTTGACGATGCCCAGCATGCCGGTCGGCGCCTTGCCGCTGGCCTTGCTGGAGATGTCCACGGCGATGACGAACTCGGCGCCCAGCTGGCGCGCGGCATCCACCGGCACCGGGCTGACCACGCCACCGTCGATGTAGTTGCGGCCACCGATCTTCACCGGCTCGAACACGCCGGGAATGCTGCTGGACGCGCGCACGGCCTGGCCGACGTTGCCGCGCACGAAGATCGCGCGCTCGCCGGTTTCCAGCTGGGTGGCGACCGCGGCGAACGGTTTCTTCAGCTTTTCGGCCGGGCGGTTGGCCACCTGTTCGTTGACGTAATCCTGCAGCTTCTGGCCCTGCACCAGGCCGCCGGAGAACAGGCGCACGTCGCGGATGCTGGCTTCATCCAGTGCCACGGCCCTGCTCTGCATCTGGAACGCGTCCATGCCGCTGGCATACAGCGCGCCGACCACGCTGCCGGCGCTGGTGCCCGACACCACCACCGGTTCGAAGCCGTTGGCTTCCAGCATCTTGATCACGCCGATGTGGGCAAAGCCCTTGGCCGCACCACCACCGAGGGCGATGCCGATCTTGATCGGCTTGGCCTGCGGCACCAGGGTCGGCTGCGGCGGCGGAGTGGGGCGGACCTCTTCGCCACCGCAACCGGCCAGCAGGCCGAGCAGGGCGACGGACAGCAGCACGCGGGGGCGGAAAAGGCTCATCGGCAATGCGCTCGGGGCGCCGGATTCAGGAAAGGGCGCCAGCATACCGAAGGATGCAAAATCCATGGGTAGCGCCGGGCCATGCCCGGCGGATGGTTCAGGTGCCGCTGTGCTCGCCGGGCATGGCCCGGCGCTACCGTGCGGGGTCAGAACCGGCTGTCGCCGCCCAGGAACCCGCTTTCGCCGCGGCGCTTGCCGCCACCCTGCGGCGCGGCCATCCACATGCGCCCGGCCAGGCGCGAGAACGGCAGCGACTGCAGCCAGACCTTGCCCGGCCCGGTCAGGGTGGCCAGGAACACGCCCTCGCCACCGAACAGCATGCTCTTGATGCCGCTGACCCGGCGCACGTCCATCTCCACCGTCGGGTGGTAGGCCACCACGCAGCCGGTATCCACGTCCAGGCGCTCGCCGGCGGCCAGTTCGCGCTCGATCACGCAACCGCCGGCATGGATGAAGACCCAGCCGTCGCCTTCCAGCTTCTGCATGACGAAGCCTTCGCCGCCGAACAGGCCGGTCATGATCCTGCGCTGGAACTGCACGCCGATGCGCACGCCGCGCGCGCCGGCCAGGAAGCTGTCCTTCTGGCAGATCAGGCGTCCACCGTGCTGGTCCAGCTTCATCGGCAGCACCGTGCCGGGGTAGGGCGCGGCGAAGGCGACCTTGCCGCGGCCGGTGCCGGTCTGGGTGTAGACGGTGGCGAACAGGCTCTCGCCGGTCACCACGCGGCGGCCGGCGGCCATCACCTTGCCCATGAAGCCGCTGCTGGCCTGCGAGCCATCGCCGAACACGGTGTCCATCTGCACCGTGGATTCCTTGAACATCAGCGCACCGGCCTCGGCGATCGCGCTTTCGCCCGGGTCCAGGCCGATTTCCACGAACTGCATTTCATGGCCGACGATGCGGAAATCAATCGGATCGCCGTGGCCGCCGCTGCTGCTGACGGTTTCAGTCGCCGCTGGTGCGGCAGCGGGCAGGACCGGCGGTGCCGGGGCGGGTGCGGCAGGGGCCGCGGCGGCCGCAGCGCCATGCAGAAGGTTGATTTCGGACACGGGTGCCCACCCTTCCATGCCCTGGCGCCAGGCCAGCGCGCGCGGGTTGGCCTGCGCAAAATGGCGCGCAGCGTCCTCGTCGAGTGGGCCGATCCGCTCGGCCTGGCCGGCGGCATGGAAGTACCACTGGGTCATCGCAGCAGCTCTTTGGCAAGGGGAAATACCGAGTCTAGCGGCCCGACGCGGGCCCTGCCGGTGAGGGGCCATGAACGATCGGCATTTGCGACGCAGGTGCTGTATTGCAACAATTATCTGGTAGCGCCGTTTCACCACCCCTCCAAACACAGCCTACCGCCATGTCTCCGACCCGCACTTTCCGTGGCCGCACTCCGGTCGCGCGTCCCCTCGTTGCCGCTCTTTCCACCCTGCTGCCGCTGGTAGCAGCCGCCCAGGAAACCCCTGCTGCCAAGGATCCGGTTGCCCTCGATGCCCTCCAGGTCACCGCGCAGCGCCGCGTCGAGAACGCCAAGGACGTGCCGGTCGCGATCACCGCGATCCAGGGCGAGAAGCTGGATGTGCTCGGCTCCGCCGGCGACGACATCCGCTTCCTGTCCGCGCGCGTGCCGAGCCTGAACATCGAATCGTCGTACGGCCGTGCCTTCCCGCGCTTCTACATCCGCGGCCTGGGCAACACCGACTTCGATCTCAACGCTTCGCAGCCGGTGTCGCTGGTGTACGACGACGTGGTGCAGGAAAGCCCGCTGCTGAAGGGCTTCCCGCTGTTCGACCTGGCTGGCGTGGAAGTGCTGCGTGGCCCGCAGGGCACGCTGTTCGGCCGCAACACCCCGGCCGGCGTGGTGAAGTTCGATTCGGCCCGTCCTTCGCAGGACGCCGATGGCTACGTGAAGATGTCCTACGGCACGTATGACACCTGGAACGTACAGGGCGCCTACGGCGGGCCGCTGACCAGCCGCTGGTCGGCGCGCGTGTCGGCGCTGTACCAGCGCCGCGAGAACTACGTCGACAACACCGTCGCCAACGCGCCGAGCTCGGGCTTCGAAGGCTATGACGAGGCCGCTGGCCGCGTGCAGTTCCTGTACGAAGGTGACGACGTCGAAGCGCTGTTCAACCTGCACAAGCGCAAGCTCAACGGCACCGCGCGCCTGTTCCGCGCCAACATCATCCAGCCGGGTAGCAATGCGCTGGTCGAGAACTTCGACCGCGACAAGGTCTCCACCGACGGCCTGAACTTCTCCAACCTGGAAACCTGGGGCGGCAGCGCACGCATCAAGTGGGACCTGGGCCGTGTCACCCTGCACTCGATCACCGGCTATGAAACCGCCGAATCGCTGAACCACGGCGACGTCGATGGCGGCTACGGTGCTTCGTTCCTGGGCGCCGGCAACTACGGCCCGGGCAACATTCCGTTCCCGTCCGAATCGGCTGACGGCCTGCCGCACCACCGCCAGTGGACGCAGGAATTCCGCGTCGAGTCCAACGAGTGGGGCCGCTTCGACTGGCAGGCCGGCGTCTTCTACTTCGATGAAGACGTCACCATCGACAGCTTCAACTACGACTCGCTGACCCCGGGCAACCCGCAGACCGGCCACGCCGTGCAGAGCCAGCGCAACAAGGCCTGGGCCGCGTTCGCCTCGGGCGACCTGGACGTGACCGACCGCTTCAAGCTGCGTGCCGGCGTGCGTTACACCCAGGACAAGAAGGACTTCACCGCCAGCGTGCTGCAGGCCGTGCCGGGCGGTACGCCGTTCAGCGGCCCGTACCTGGCCAACAGCGATGTCGACGACGTCAGCTGGGACCTGAGCGGCGTCTACCAGATCACCGACAACATCAACGCCTATGCGCGCGTGGCCAAGGGCTTCCGTGCACCGTCGATCCAGGGCCGCCTGGCCTTCGGCGGCGTCACCCAGGCCGATTCGGAGAAGGTGATCTCGTATGAAGCCGGCATCAAGGCCGACCTGTTCGACCGTCGCGCACGCCTCGGCTTCAACGTGTTCCGCTACAACGTCGATGGCCAGCAGCTGATCGCCGTGGGTGGCAGCAACAACACCGCCACCCTGCTCAACGCCGACAAGACCATCGGCCAGGGCTTCGAGCTGGACTTCGAGGCGTACCTGACCGACCACGTGCTGATGACCCTGGGCAGCAGCTACAACGACACCGAGATCAAGGACCGCGATCTGGCCGTGGCGATCTGTGGCGGTGGCTGCACCATCACCGACCCGACCACCCTCATCAACGGTGGCACCTACGCGCTGGTCAACGGCAACCCGCTGCCGCAGGCGCCGAAGTGGATCCACAACCTGACCCTGCGTGCCGGCTTCCCGGTGAACGATGCCAGCGAGGTCTACGTCTACACCGACTGGGCGTACAAGAGTGCTGTGAACTTCTTCCTGTACGAGTCGCCGGAGTTCCGCAGCCGCAGCTCGCTGGAAGGTGGCCTGCGCGTGGGCTACAACTGGGATTACGGCCAGTACGACGTGGCCGTGTTCGGCCGCAACCTGACCAACCAGACCCGCGTGGTCGGTGCGATCGACTTCAACAACCTGACCGGCTTCCTCAACGAGCCGCGCACGTTCGGCGTCGAGTTCACCGCGAAGTTCTGATGCGGTTGATGCGGTAGCTGTCAGCAGAAACGGCGCGGGAAACTGCGCCGTTTCTTTTTGGCACGCGCAACCCGGATATAGGAATTCAACGAAAAATGCGGCGAACCGGCGGCAGCTTGCTAAAAACGGTGTAGTAGTCGAGCGCCGGAATCTCCCGGAATGAGGAGGTAGCGCAATGATGTCTAGGACATGGAAAACCGTTGTCGCAGCGACCCTTCTGCTCGCCTCACTGCAGGCGCGTGCCGAGGCATCCCCCGCAGCGCTGACAGCCCAGGAAAACCTTGAGGAACGGCGCCTGGAACTGGACAGGCGAACGGCAACGATCACTGATCGCCGATCATTTGATGCGTACGCCAGAATGATGGAGGGGACCGACGCCTTCCCACTCTACAAGCTCAGTCCCTCAGCCCGTAAACGCTTTGTCGGAGCGCTGCAGTTCAACGCGAGGGGGCTGGCCTCATTTGATTACTCCGATCTCGTCCGCGAACTGGGCGCTGCGGACATCCAGCGTGTTCTCAAACCATTTGGCTTCCAGCATCTGGTGGCCGTCATGCCTGATGTCAGGGTCAATTCGGAGGAAGACCAGCAGGTTCTGCAGATTCTGGATACTGCGCGCAGCCTGCGTTGTGCTGTGGGAGAACACTGCAACGAGGCGGACTATCCCGGCTACAAGTGCATCTCGCATGCGACCTGCGAGGAATCGACGGCTCACATATGCACGTCCAACTGCTGATCACTGCCCTGCGGCGCCCACGCACCGTCATGCGTGGGTTCCTCCCGGTCGCCACCATACTGGCGGTGATCCTGTCTTTTCCCTGTGCCGCCGGCGAATACCTGGAAGAGGGCCACGCCATCTTGCAGCGAACGTGGGAAAGCCTCTCGGGGCCGGATCATGACTGGCGCGAGCGCGGGGCCGAGGTTGATCGTGTATTCGACACCCGTGTCCTGCCTCACACCGGTACGCTGTCCTCGCTGGCTGCATCTGAGCTGCGGATACTGCTGCGGGCCACCCACGCGGCCGCTGTGGCAAGCAAACAGCCGCGCTATTCGACCATTGCACTGCGCGTGGGCGTCGAGCTGCGCAGGCGAGGTGAGCTGCATCCGGCCGATGCACGCGCCGGAGCAGCCATTGCCATGTTGACCCGTGATGCCACTGCGTTGGCGCCCGCATCGCCGTGGCTGGCGGCGTTCGATGGTCGTCCCGTGCCGCGATTTCCAGATGTCATCAGGCCGCTCGAGTACTGGGCTCCTGGTCCTGATGGCGAGGGCTTCAGCAGGGCTCGGGCCGACCTGGCGTCCTTGGACATCATCGTCATCGCGCATCCTGCCTGCGGGTTCACGCGGGCGGCCGCAGAAGCCGCGCGCGCGGACCCCGAGCTGATGCGAGTGCTTTCCGGTCCACGCGCCCTGTGGCTGTCGCCGCAGGATGGAACGCTCGATCCACGCATCTTCAGGGATTGGAACGACCGTCATCCTGACCTGCCGATCCACATTGTGGCCCGTCAGTCTGGCTTCTCAGAGGTCGGCTACTGGGGAACACCCACGTTCTACATCCTGCGCGACGGCGGGGTCGCCGCGCGGGTGGTGGGCTGGCCACGCGGCGGCAACAAGGCGACGCTGACAAAGGCCATCGCCGATGCCATCATTCCGCGGCGCAGTCGGTAGCGCCGCGGAACGGCGAGCGCAGCGACGATGCTTTACAGCGCGCTTTCCGGCCGCACCTTCAGCACCGCTTCCTCGGCCGCGCAGTCGCGGCTGGAATGCAGGCCGGCCTTGCGTGCATCAGCAATCTCCTTGCGCGCCGCCAGCAGATCCTTGTTGAACGCCGCGTTGTCATGCAGGCGCGCCACCGCGGCGGCGCCCATGAAACGGCCTTCGAGGATGTCGCTCTGCCAGTGCACGTTGCACACCAGGCGGCTCTCGCCGTAGTTGCGGCCACGCGCCTGGATGGCATCGGCGCGGTCCGGCGCGATCTCCGAAAGGATCAGGGCCCAGGCCCAGCCGATGGAGGTGTGGCCCGAAGGGTAGGAGCCGTTCCTGCGCAGGCCGGCTTCATCGTCGGGCGTGCAGGTCGGCTCGCCGTTGACCATGAAGGGGCGCGGACGCTGGTACTGGTTCTTGGCGGCCTTGGTGGCCGCGCTGGCATCGATGCGGCTGCGCTCCAGCAGGCGGTACAGGGCGGGGGTCTTCACCGCGTCCACGTCGATGTCGGCGGCGCAGGAGAACTGGTTGGCACCCTCGGGGAAGCCGAGCTCGGCATCGCGGGTCGCCTGGCTGAAGCGCGGCGTGCCGCGCAGGGCGCGGGCTTCGCGACTGACCTGCTCATCCAGCGCGAAGCCGGCCGAACCGGCTGCCGGTGGCGCCGGCACCAGGGCGATGCTGGCCGGCACGGCGGCCTTGTCGAGGTAGCCCACCGCCTTGGTGGTGACGTTGGATTCCACCGCGGTCGGTGCGGTGGCGGTGGACGCGCAACCGGCCAGCGACAGGGCGATGGCCAGGCCGAGCAGGGGGCGGGCGGGGAGGGCAGGCAAAGACATGGGCAGGCTCGAGACAGGAAACATAGAGGCCATGATCGCAGCCCCTCCTGCCGCCCGCAGCGTCCATGGGTCATACGGCCAGACCCGGCATGGTGGCGTGCTCCGGTCACGATCCTGCAACAACAGCATCCAACGTCGCCAATCTCCCGAAAACGGGCGCAGCGCACGGACTTTCACGCACGTTCGCAGCGAGCATCGGCCCACAGCCGGGCCGGGGGGATCCGCTGACGAGGGAGAGATGCGATGCGCCGTACCGCAACAGGAAGTACCGCCCTGGCCCTGCTGCTGGGCCTGGCCTGCACCCCGGCGCAGGCCGCCGATGTCTACGGCGTGGCCTTCGTGCACGGCACCGGCGCACAGACCGATGCCACCCAGGACTACTGGCAGCCGGCGATCATCGACACCGTGCGCCAGGGCCTGCCGAACAGCAGCAACTACGTGGTCATCAACTGTGATTTCACCCAGTACATGTGGAAGCCTGAGGCCGCCGGCTGCCTGGCCAACCAGCTGACCCGCTTCATCGACAGCCGCGGCATCACCCAGCTGGTGGTCATCACCCATTCCAATGGCGGCAACGTGGTGCGCTGGATCCTGTCCAACCCCACCTACGACAGCCGCTACCCGAAGATCATCAGCACAGTGCGCAAGGTCACCGCGCTCGCGCCGTCCTCGGCGGGCACGCCGCTGGCCGATGCGGTGCTCAACGGCAACACCTTCGAAACCTCGCTGGGCTGGCTGCTGGGCTACAAGAGCGATGCCGTGCGCATGCAGCAGGTCGGCCACATGGCCACCTACAACGCGCAGAACCTGTACGGCACCGCCGGCCGCCCGGCGTTGCCCAAGCCCTTCCGCGCGGTGGTCGGCAGCGATGTCGAATCGGCCGTGTGGGACAGCAACAGCTACTGCGGTGGCTATGCGGCCAACGTAGGCCTGGAGTTCACCCAGAACTGGCTGTCGTCCTGCTCGGACGGTTTCCTGGAATGCAGCAGCCAGAAGGCGGCGGGCAGCTTGTGGTTCACCGACAAGGCGCGTACCCAGGGCGCCGAGCCGCTGAGCCATAACCAGAGCCGCCGCGAGTGCTTCGGCCTCGGCACGATCCTGCGCAATGACCTGACCCAGTGAGGGAGATGACCATGAAGATCCATTCCACCCAGCTGGCCGCAGCCGTACTGGCCGCACTTGCCGCCGCGCCGGTGCATGCCGCACAGGCGCTGCGTGCCGCCGCTGCCGGTGACCAGGTGCCCGCGGCACTGGTGGCCGCACCGCTGCCGGCCGATGACAGCGAGCGTGTGCCGCTGGCCTTCGCCTGGGCCCTGGACCCGGCGCAGCCGCTGCAGGCACCGGGCGCCTACGCGGCGGTCAGCCGCAGCTACTGGCAGCAGGTCGACGCCGCTGAACTGCAACGCGGCCTGGACCTGCCGCTGACCGCGCCGGATGCGGTGATCCAGGTCAGCCCGGGTGCCGGTGCCCGCGCGCTGCCCGCCGACGCCCTGCAGGTGCGCGATGCGGCCGGCCGCACCAGCGTGGCGCGCAGCGTCGATGCGCGGCAGCTGCAGGCCGCGGGCATGGCGGTGAACGATGGCAGCAGCATGCTGCGCACCGGTGCCAGCAGCGCAGTGGGCGCCTACCGGCTGCAGAGCACGCAGGCGCAGGGCCGCTACGTGGTGCAGGTGCTGGAACCCAACAGCCCGGTGCGGCTGGAGGTACAGGCCAACCAGGTGCAGGTGCTGGCCGGCGGCAGCGTGCAGCTGCAGGCACGCCTGCTGGAAGATGGTGCCAGCACCGCGACGCTGGCCACGCGCCGCGGCAGCCTGGGCGGTGAAGCCCTGCTGGTGGCGCCGGATGGCCGCAGCTGGCCGCAACGGCTGCGGCGCACCAGCGATGGCAGCCTGCGCGCGCAGGTGCGTATTCCGGCCGAAGCCAGCACGGCGCAGGGCCTGTGGGAACTGCAGGTGTTCACCCAGGCCGACGGCGTGCTGCGCGATGGCAAGGTGGCCTTCGCGGTGGCGCAGCCGACCGCGCGCTTCAGCGGCCAGGCCACGCCCGATGCCGCCAGCCGCCAGGTGAGCCTGCCGCTGCAGGTGGCCGCCGCGGGCCGTTACGAAGCGCGCGGCACGCTGTACGCCACTGGCGTCGATGGCCAGTTGAAGCCGGTGGCACAGGCACATGCAGCGGCGTGGTTCGAAGGTGCCGGCCGTGGCGTGCTGGTGCTGCCGTTCGACCAGGCCGCGCTGCCGGCCGGCTTCGGCGCACCGTATGAGCTGCGTGACCTGCAACTGCAGGACCAGAGCCGGATGGCCCCGATCGAATCGCGCGCGCTGGCGCTGCGGTTCTGAGTAAAGGCAGCGGGCCGGATACCCCGGCCCGCTGCGTTGCATGATGTAGAGCCGAGCCCATGCTCGGCTGCCGATTATCCCGCGTACGCGGTCAAGACCCCATTCTGTTCCACCACGCTGATCGCACCACCAAACACCGCCGACAGCGGCTCGTCGCGCAGCAGTTCTTCGCGGGTGCCGTCGGCCAGCACGCGGCCATCGCGCAGCAGCACCACGCGCTCGATCTCGGGGATTACTTCCTCGATATGGTGGGTCACCAGCACCAGGGTGATGCCCTGCTGGGCCAGCACGCGCATGGTCGCCACCAGCTGCTGCCGCGCCACCAGGTCCAGGCCGGTGGACGGCTCGTCCAGCAGCAGCGCCTGCGGCCGGTTGACCAGGGCACGGGCGATCAGCACGCGGCGGGTCTCGCCGGCCGACAGTTCCGCATAGGCGCGCTCGCGCAGGGCCAGCGCGCCGGTCATTGCCAGCGTCTCGCCCACCCGCGCCTGCATGTCCGCCGTCACCTCGCGGAACGCCGGCACCACATAGCTGGCGAAGAAGCCGGACAGCACCGCCTGTTCCACGGTCAGGCCCGGCCTGTCGGACAGGTTGCTGCTGAGGTCGCCGGTGACGATGCCCAGCTGCGAGCGCAGGCGATCAACCTGCCAGCGGTTCTGTCCCAGCACCTTCACCGCGACCCGGCCGTCGGCCAGGGCCAGCGGGTACAGCTCGCGGGTGATCAGCTTGATGAAGGTCGATTTGCCGCAGCCGTTCGGGCCCAGCAGCGCGGTGTGCTGGCCCTGCGCGATGCGCAGGCTGAGCCCGTGCAGGACCTTCACCTGTCCGCGGACCACGCTGGCCTGGTCCAGTTCGATCAGCGGAGGCAGCGCCCCGGTGGACGGGGCAGCGGTAACGGCATGGGCGCGCGGATCAAGGCTCGACAACTCAGGTCCCCAACTGTGAACGGTGGCACTTTATGACGGTGCACGAACACCGCCGCGAGGGTGCAGTTTGCAGCTTAAGCGCCCATCATGTCTGTCATCCCCGCGTCGATCTGGAGTGCCGCCATGCCCGATGCCCTGATCTCCCTGCTCACCGGTGGCGTGCTTGGCCTGGGCGGCTGGGCCATGCTGGCGGTGCTGCTGGTGTTCACCCAGCTCACCATCTTCTCGGTCACGCTCTACCTGCACCGCAGCCAGGCCCATCGCGGGGTCGATTTCCATCCGGCCGTCGCGCATGTGTTCCGCTTCTGGCTCTGGCTGACCACCTCGATGATCACCCGCGAGTGGGTGGCCATCCACCGCAAGCACCACGCCAAGGTGGAAACCGAGGACGACCCCCACAGCCCGGTTACCCGCGGCATCGGCAAGGTGTTCTGGCATGGCGTGGAGCTGTACCGCGAAGCCCGCGGCATGCCTGCGGACATCGAACAGTACGGCCGGGGCACGCCGGACGACGCCATCGAGCGCCACCTGTACACCCCGCGCGCCACCCTCGGCCCGGTGCTGCTGCTGGTCATCAACAGCGTGCTGTTCGGCCTGCCCGGCGTGGCCCTGTGGGCGATCCAGATGGCCTGGATTCCGTTCTGGGCCGCGGGCGTGGTCAACGGCCTGGGCCACTGGTGGGGTTACCGCAACTACGAGTCGGCCGACACCTCCACCAACCTGACGCCGTGGGCGTTCTGGATCGGTGGCGAGGAACTGCACAACAACCACCATGCCTTCCCCAGCTCGGCGCGCTTTGCGATGCGCCGCTGGGAGTTCGACATCGGCTGGAGCGCGATCCGACTGCTGCAGGCGCTGCACCTGGCCAAGGTTCTGCGGGTGGCACCGGCCATGGACGTGCGCCCGAACATCGCCGTGCCCGATGCCGAGACCCTGAAGGCGCTGCTGTCGCACCGCTTCCAGGCAATGACCGATTACCAGCGCAACGTGCTCATGCCGGCCCTGCGCGAAGAAGCCGCCCAGGCCGGGGCCAAGCTGCGTCGCCTGCTGCCGCGCCGCCTGCGCCGGGGCCTGGTCAACGATGGCCGCTGGCTGCAGCCGGACAGCCGCGCCCAGCTCAGCGAATGGGTCGCGCAGCGCCCGCGCATCCGCACCCTGGTCGAGTACCGCGCGCGCCTGGCCGCGCTGCTGGAAGCCCGCGGCCATGACGCCGCCGAGCGCCTGCGCCACCTGCAGGCGTGGTGCCACGAGGCCGAGGAAAGCGGCATTGCCGCCCTGCAGGCCTACGCCGCGCGGTTGAAGGGCTACACCCTGGTGGGCGTATGAGGCAGCTGCTGGTTCCGCTGCTGTGCCTGCTGCCGCTGGTCGCCTCCGCGCAGGTCACTGACACCGCCACCTACCTGCAGCGCATGGACAGCGACGGCGATGGCAAGGTGAGCGAAGCCGAGTACGTGCAGTGGATGCTGTATGCCTTCGACCACATGGACCGCAACGGCGATGGCGTGCTGACCGCCGACGAACTGCCCGGTGGCAAGGGCAGGCCGATCACCCGCGAGCAGCAGCGCCAGATGATCGTGCAGCGCTTCCACAAGCAGGATGCCAACGGCGATGGTTACCTGGATGCACGTGAACTTTCGGCGCCACCGCGCTGAATCTGCAGTTCCGCGGTCGCCGGTAGCGCCGGGCCATGCCCGGCGAGCGCGGGGCGCGGGCGGAAGGCCCGCCGCCGGGCACGGCCCGGCGCTACCGGTCAGTGACGGATCGCGCGGTGCGCCGGCGTAGAATCAGCCCATGCCTGAACTGCCCGAAGTAGAAACCACCCGCCGCGGCCTGGCGCCGCATCTGCAAGGCCGCCGCGTCCATGGGGTGATCCTGCGCCGCGCCGACCTGCGCTGGCCGATTCCACCGCAAGTGGCCGATCTGCTGCCGGGGCAGCGCATCGACGCGGTGCACCGGCGGGCCAAGTACCTGCTGCTGGATACCGCCGTGGGCAGCGCCGTGCTGCACCTGGGCATGTCCGGCAGCTTGCGCGTGCTGCCGGGTGACACGCCGCTGCGAACGCACGACCACGTGGACATCAGCCTGGACAACGGCCGCCTGCTGCGTTTCAACGACCCGCGCCGCTTTGGCAGCCTGCTCTGGCAGCCGGCCGGCGAGGTGCACCCGCTGCTGCGGGGGCTGGGCCCGGAACCGCTGGACGAGGCTTTCGATGGCGATTACCTGTTCGAGCGCAGTCGTGGCCGCAGCGCCCCGGTGAAGACTTTCCTGATGGACCAGGCGGTGGTGGTCGGGGTGGGCAACATCTACGCCGCCGAAAGCCTGTTCAAGGCCGGCATCAGCCCGCTGCGCGAGGCCGGCAAGGTCTCGCGCGAACGCTACCGGCGCCTGTCCCGCGAAGTGAAGGACACCCTCGGCTACGCCATCACCCGTGGCGGCACCACCCTGCGCGATTTCATCAGCCCCGATGGCGCCCCGGGCTACTTCGAGCAGGAGCTGCTGGTCTACGGCCGCGATGGCCTGCCTTGCCCGCAGTGCGGTCGCCCGCTCAAGCACGCAATGATCGGCCAGCGCGCCAGCGTGTGGTGCAGCCGCTGCCAGCGCTGAATCTCTTCATGCAGCGCACACCGGCAGCGTTATAGTCCGCTCAGCATCCGCTGCGGGGGGCGTTGCGATGGACGAAGGACCGGATATCACCGTCTGGCTGGACGCTGCGCGCGGCGGTGACCGCACGGCGCTGGACCGCGTGCTGACCGCGCTGTACCAGGAGCTGCACGGGATGGCCCGGCGCCAGCTGGCCGGCCAGCAGGGACGCACCCTGGACGCCACCTCGCTGGTGCACGAGTCCTACCTGAAACTGCTCGGCAGCCGCGGCGCGACGCGCTTCGAGGACCGCGCGCATTTCTTCGCCTATGCCGCCTCGGCCATGCGCAGCGTGGTGGTCGACTACGCGCGCAACCGGCTGGCGCGCAAGCGCGGCGGCGACCTGAAACGGGTGGCCGAAATTCCCGAGAACAGCAGCAGCGGCGTGCGCCTGGACGAGGACCTGCTGGCCCTGGACGTGGCCCTGGAGCGCCTGCAGGCCGTCGATGGGCACCTGGCGCGGGTGGTCGAGCTGCGCTACTTCGCCGGCCTGTCCGAACAGGAGATCGCCGAACTCAGCCAACGCTCGGAGCGCAGCATCCGCCGTGACTGGCAGAAGGCGCGGCTGTTCCTGCTGGCGGCGATGCGCGGCGACTGAGGCGCACAGGCCGACCATGGATGCCGCGCGCTGGCAGCTGCTTTCGTCCTGGCTGGACCAGCTGCTGGAGCTGGCCCCGGAGGCACGGCAGATGCGCCTGGAGCGTCTGGCCGAGCACGACCCGACCCTGGGCCGCGACCTGGAACACCTGCTGCTGCAGGAGGCCGACAGCCAGGAGTTCATGGCCCAGCCGCTGTGGACCGCGGCGCCACCCGGGCGCGCGGGCAGCCAAGTGGGCCCCTACCGCCTGCTGAGCCCGCTGGGCGAGGGCGGCATGGGCGAGGTCTGGCTGGCCGAGCGTTGTGATGGCCTGTACCAGCGCCAGGTGGCGCTGAAGCTGCTGCGCAGCGGCGTGGCCGATCCCGGGCTGCGCCAGCGCTTCGGCCGCGAACGGCAGATCCTCGCCCGGCTGCAGCACCCCCACCTGGCCCAGCTGTTGGATGCCGGCGTGGACCAGCATGGCCAGCCCTACCTGGCCCTGGACTACGTGGAAGGCGAGCCGATCAGCGATTACTGCCGACGCCTGGAACCGTCGCTGGAAACGCGCCTGCAGCTGATGCTGCAGGTCTGCGCGGTGGTCAGCCATGCCCACGCCAACCTGGTGGTGCACCGCGACCTCAAGCCTTCCAACATCCTGGTCCGCGCCGACGGCACGGTGAAGCTGCTGGATTTCGGCATCGCCGCGCTGCTCGATCACGACACCGCCGACGCCACCCAGCCGCCCACCGAAGTACGCGCGTTCACCCTGCACTACGCCGCGCCGGAACAGGTACGCGGCGAGGCGGTGACCACCCTCACCGACGTCTATTCGCTGGGCGTGGTGCTGTTTGAAGTGGTGACCGGGCACAAGCCCTACCGCCTGCGCCGGCACAGCGATGTCGAATGGGAGCGCTCGATCCTCGACGTGCAGGTGCCCCGTGCATCGTCACTGCTGCTGCGCCTGGCCGACCAGCCCGGCGCCGCGCGGCGTGCGCTGCAGCGTCAGGCCCGGCAGCTGCGTGGTGACCTCGACGTGCTGCTGGAAAAGGCCCTGCAGAAGGATCCCGTGCAGCGCTACGCCTCGGCCGAGGCGCTGGCCGGCGACCTGCAGCGCTACCTGCAGGGCCGGCCGATCCAGGCCCGGCCGCCCGGCGTGGGCTACCGCGTGAACAAATACATCGGCCGCCACCGCTGGGGCGTGGCGCTGGCCTCGGTGGCCGTGCTGGCCCTGCTCGGCGCTACCTCCATCGCGCTGTGGCAGGCACGCCAGGCGCAGGTGGAAATGACCCGCGCGCAGGCCATGCAGGATTTCACCGTCAGCCTGTTCGACAAGGCGGCAAGCGAGCGCCACGGCCATTTCGACGTGCCGCAGCTGCTGGCCACCGGGCAGCAGCGTGGCGAGGCCGAACTGGCCGACCAGCCACTGGCGCTGGCCGCGCTGGAAGGGGTGATCGGCCGCCTGCGGATCGGCCTGGGGGATTACCAACTGGCCCTGCAGACCTTGGACCAGCAGCGCCGGCTGCTGCAGCAGGTGGACGACGTGCCGCCCGCCCTGCAGCTGGAAGCGGTGACCCAGCGTGGTCGCGCGCTGCGCATGCTGGGCCGCGACCGCGATTGCCTGGCGCACCTGCAGCCGCTGCAGCCGTTGGCGGCCCGCGAGGCCGATGCGTTACCGGCGACGGTGGCCGAATTCCACAGCCAGCTGGGCCGCTGCCAGGCCCAGCTGGGCAACGCGGACGACGCGCGTGCCTCGTTCGAACAAGCGCTCGCCCTGCGCCACCAGGGCATCGGCCAGCGCTTTGGTCGCGCCGAGTCACTCGCCGACCTCGCCGGGCTGGCTGCCGGCGCCGACCACCTGGCTGCCGCGCTGGCCGGTTACCGGCAGGCACTGGCCCTGCTGGACCAACCGGCCGATGGCCGTAGCCCGCAGGTGATCGGCCTGCACCGCCAGCTGGGCGAGGTACTCGCACGGCAGGGTCAGACCGAGGCGGCCGCCACCGAACTGGAACTGGCCTGGCAGGCGGCACAGGATGCCTGGGGCCCTCGCCATCCCGAGGCGCTGGTGGTGCGCCGTGCGCGCGCGATGCTGGCCCTGCAGCGAGGGCAGGGCCAGCAGGCCGGGCAGGAACTGCAGCAGGTCCAGGCACAGCTGCTTGCCGCGCTGGGTCCGGCCCACCGCGAGGTTGGCCAGGGTGAGTTCGCGCTGGGGCAATGGGCCAGCGATCACGGCGATGCTGCCCTGGCGGCCAGGCACTACGCGCGGGCGGTGGCGATCTGGCGTCAGCCCGACCATACGGCCCTGCTGCCGCAGGCGCTGCTGGCGCAGGCAGGCGCGCTGCAGCAGGCCGGCCAGCCGGACGCGGCACACGCGGCGCTGGCCGAAGCACGCCAGCTGTTGCTGGCCCAGCGCGGGGCACAGGCCCCGGCCCTGCGTGAGCTGGACGAGCGGCTGGCCGCGCTGGCGCAGGCTGAACCAGCCATACAGCCCTCCGCTGCCCGTTAACGTTTGTCTGCCTATGATGGCCGACCTTCCCCTAGCTTCCGCGCCTGCATGCAACGACGCGACTTCCTCCGCAATGCCTCCCTGGCCCTGGCCGCCTTCGGCCTGCCGACCCTGCCGGCCTGCGCGGCCGGCGAGAGTGGACAGCTCGGCCTGCGCCGGCTCGGCCAGCCGCAGCCGTTCGATTTCGCCACCCTGAAGGGCCAGGCCCGCGCGCTGGCGCAGGCGCCTTACCAGAGCCACAAGCGGGTGCTGCCCAAGCCGCTGGAAGCCTTGGACTGGGACCAGTACCAGTCGATTGGTTACCGCCAGGACCATGCGCTGTGGGCCGACCAGCCCGGCAAGTTCCAAGCGAAGTTCTTCCACCTGGGCCTGTACTTCCATTCGCCGGTGCGGATGTTCGACGTGGTCGATGGCAAGGCGCAGGAACTGGCCTACGACGGTGCGGCGTTCAACTACGGCAAGAGCGGCCTGAAGAACGGCGAGCTGCCGGCGGACCTGGGCTTTGCCGGTTTCCGCCTGAACACCCGCAAGGACACCGACCGCGACTTTGCTGCCTTCCTCGGTGCCAGCTACTTCCGCGCCGTCGGCAAGGAAGGCCAGTACGGCCAGTCCGCGCGTGCGCTGGCCATCGATACCGGCATGGGCAAGCCGGAGGAATTCCCCGATTTCATCGCGTACTACCTGGAGCAGCCTGCGGCCGACTCGGACACGATCGTGGTCTACGGCCTGCTGGATTCGCCCAGCGTGGCTGGCGCCTACCGCTTCGCCATCACCAATGGCGACGTGCTGCTGATGGACATCGACAGCGCGCTGTATCCGCGCAAGGCCATCGAACGCCTGGGCATCGCTCCGTGCACCAGCATGTACCAGGTGGGCGAGAACGACCGCCGCATGGGCTGGGACTGGCGCCCGGAAATCCACGACACCGATGGCCTGTCGATGTGGACCGGTGGCGGCGAATGGATCTGGCGTCCGCTGGTGAACCCGCGCAACCTGCGCTTCAACATGTTCGTCGACCGCAACCCGCGCGGCTTCGGCCTGCTGCAGCGTGACCGCAACTTCGACCATTACCAGGATGACGGCGTGTTCTACGAGAAGCGCCCGTGCCTGTGGGTGGAACCGAAGGGCGAGTGGGGCGATGGCTCGGTGCAGCTGGTGGAGATTCCCACCGTGGACGAGACCTTCGACAACATCGTGGCGTTCTGGAACCCGAAGGAAAAGCCGCAGCCGGGCCAGGAACTGCTGGTCGGCTACCGCCTGTTCTGGGGTGCCGAACCGCCGGCCCGCACACCGTTGGCGCACTGCGTGGCGACCCACACCGGGCTGGGTGGGGTGGTGGGCAAGAAGCGCGAGTACTTCAGCTGGCGCTTCGCGGTGGATTTCGAAGGCGGCGAGCTGGCCAGCCTGATCGACAAGGGCGAGGTGGAGGCGGTGGTGGAAGCCAGCCGCGGCCGGGTGGAGATCGTGTCGGCGCGGCCGCTGCGCGAGATCAAGGGCTACCGCGCGATGTTCGACCTGGTGCCGCCGGAGGGCAGTACCGAGCAGATCGACATCCGCCTGTACCTGCGCAGTGGTGGCAAGCCGCTCACCGAGACCTGGCTGTACCAGTACACCCCGCCGCCGGCCGGCGCGCCGGAGCGCACGCTTTACTGAGTGGTTTGGGATTGCAGGGCTTGCAGCCCTGCACCCGCTCCAAGCCACGGCAACGTCAACTTCAAAAGCTGGCATTCCGTGGGATGGCGGGTGGGTCCGGTTGAGGGGGACGCCGTAAACCCGTCCATGGGGGCCTGGTCGCGGCATCCATGCCGCTCACACCCCCTCAACCGGACCTACCCCGCCTTCGACAGTTTCCCGCGATCTGTCGGAACAGCGCATTGCTCTGGTGTGTGCCGACCGTTGGTCGGCACGGGGTCGGATATCGATATCTGACAGATGTGTCGACCAAGGTCGACACCTACCAACAGCCTTTTGGAGTCGACATGGTAGATCCACGCCATGCGTGGATGAACTCATTCGATATCTGACAGATGTGCCGACCAACGGTCGGCACCCACCAACAGCCGCCGGCCAACTGTCGAAGGCGGGGCACTGTGGGTTGCGGGGTGTGAGCCGCATGGGCCCGAGGCATGCCTCGGGCGGGTTGGGCAGGACGCCCAACCCCGGTCTTGCCGTGTGCGCAGGACAGCGCACACGAGCAAGCGGCGACCCCCATGGACGGGTTTACGGCGTCCCCGCACACCCACAGTGCCCCGCCATCGCACGGAATGCCCGCTTTTGCTGTAGCTGTTGCTGTTGCTGTTGCTTCGGCTCTGGCTTGCATCAGGTTCAGGGCTGCAAGCCCTGCAAAAGAACCACCTTTTACAGCGGCAGGGGGGCCTGCGCCGGGTCGATCCGCCCCTCACCACGGGTGATCTTCTTGAACTCGGCACGGCTCACCGACACGTAGCGTTCGTTGCCGCCGATCTCGACCTGCGGGCCGTCCTGCACCGCGTGGCCATGCTCATCCACGCGCACCGTCATCGTCGCCTTCTTGCCGCTGTGGCAGATCGTCTTGATCTCCTGCATCTCATCGGCCCAAGCCAGCAGGTACTGGCTGCCCTCGAACAGCTCGCCGCGGAAATCGGTGCGCAGGCCGTAGCACAGCACTGGAATGCGCAGCTGGTCGACCACCTCGCTCAGCTGCCAGACCTGCGCGCGGGTCAGGAACTGCGCCTCGTCCACCAGCACGCAGCCCATAGGGCCCTTGTCGGCCAGGTCCTGCGCCACCCAGCGCTGCAGGTCGCTGTCGCGGTCGAAGGCCATGCCCTCGGCGCGCAGGCCAATGCGCGAGGCGACCACGCCGGCACCGGCACGGTCGTCCAGGCGCGGGGTCAGGATCGCCACCCGCATGCCGCGCTCGCGGTAGTTGTGCGCGCTCTGCAGCAGGGTGGTGGTCTTGCCGGCGTTCATCGCCGAATAGTAGAAATAGAGCTTGGCCATCGGCCGATTGTACGCCGCTGCCCCGGCACGCCGAAGCCGTTCAGCATCCCCACCGGCCGGCCGCTGTGGCCGTCACCCGGGCCCGCTACAATCCCCCTCCCATGCACGGTCTCAATCCTCCCCAAGCCGCCGCCGTCCTGCACATCGAAGGCCCCCTGCTGGTGCTTGCCGGTGCGGGCAGCGGCAAGACGCGCGTGATCGTCGAGAAGATCGCCCACCTGATCGGCTGTGGGCGCTACCCCGCACGCCGCATCGCGGCCATCACCTTCACCAACAAGTCGGCCAAGGAAATGCGCGAGCGCGTGGCCAAGCGCCTGCGCGAGCAGGACGCCGACGAGGTGACCATCTGCACCTTCCACGCCCTGGGCCTGAAGTTCCTGCAGATCGAACACGCGGCGGTGGGCCTGAAGCGCGGCTTTTCGATCTTCGATGCCGACGATGCCGCTGCGCAGATCAAGGATCTGATGTCCGGCGCCAAGCCCGACGACATCGAGGACATGAAGAATCTGGTATCGCGAGCGAAGAACGCCGGCTTGTCGCCCGAGCAGGCGATGGCCGCCGCGCGCAGCAACCGCGAGAAGGAGGCGGCCAGCGTCTACGAGCGCTACCAGCTGCGCCTGACCGCGTTCAATGCAGTGGACTTCGACGACCTGATCCGCCTACCGGTGCAGGTGCTGGAAGAGAACCCGGACATCGCCGTGGCCTGGCGCGAACGCATCGGCTACCTGCTGGTGGACGAATGCCAGGACACCAACGACGCGCAGTACCGGCTGCTCAAGCAGCTGGCCGGCGACAAGGGCAACTTCACCTGCGTGGGCGACGATGACCAGTCGATCTACGCCTGGCGCGGCGCCAACCCGGAAAACCTGCAGCAGATGGGGCGCGATTACCCCGCGCTGGAAATCATCAAGCTGGAGCAGAACTACCGCTGCTCCAACCGCGTGCTGCGCGCGGCCAACGCGCTCATCGCCAACAACCCGCACGAACACCTGAAGAAGCTTTGGAGCGACCAGGCGGACGGCGAGCGCATCCGCGTATGGGAATGCCGCAACAGCGAGCACGAAGCAGAGAAGGTCGCCGCCGAGATCGCCTTCGTGGCGCAGGCGCGCAAGGTGCCGTGGAGCGATTTCTGCATCCTGTTCCGCGGCAACTTCCAGTCGCGGCCGCTGGAAAAGGCGATGCAGCTGCTGCGCATTCCCTATCACCTGACCGGCGGCACCATGTTCCTGGAACGCCAGGAAGTGAAGGACACGCTGGCTTGGCTGCGGCTGCTGGTGAACCCGGACGACGACACCGCGTTCATGCGTGCGGTGCAGTCACCCAAGCGCGATGTCGGTGCCGGCACGCTGGCCAAGCTGGCCGAGCTGGCACAGGAAAAAGACATCCCGATGGCGCATGCCGCCGAGTCGATCGGCGCGCTGCAGCAGCTGCCGCCGCGGGCGGCCAACAGCCTGGCGCGCTTCACCGACATCCTGCGTGACCTGCGCGCGCAGACCCGGCAGATCAGCTCCGGCGACATGATCCGCAAGGTCGCCAAGGAATCGGGCCTGCTCAGCGAGCTGCGCCAGCAGGCCAAGGAAGAGGCCAGCTACCAGCGCCGGGCGAACAACATCGAGGAACTGGCACAGTGGTTCGAGGGCGGCCCGCGCGGTGCCACCGCGGCCGACCTGGCCGGCCAGCTGGCGCTGCTCTCGCGCAGCGACAAGGACGAGGGCGGCAACCAGGTACGCATGATGACCATGCACGCGTCCAAAGGCCTGGAATTCCCCTATGTCTTCATCGTCGGCTGCGAGGACGGGGTGCTGCCGCACCAGGTCAGCCTGGACGAAGGCAACCTGCAGGAGGAGCGGCGCCTGCTGTACGTGGGCATCACCCGCGCGAAGATCCAGCTGTGGATGAGCTACAGCAAGCTGACGCGCAAGTTCGGCGAGCATGTGCGGCTGAAGCCGAGCCGGTTCTTCGAGGAGATTCCGGCCGAGGAGATCCAGCGCGATGGCGCGGACCCGGTGGCCGATGCGGCGCGGAAGAAGGAGCGCGCGACGGCGGGGTTGGCGGCGATCGAGGCATTGTTTGATTGACCGGGGTCGGATCCCTTCCCGCAGGGAAGGGCTCTGACCCCGATACCATCCTGACCGGGGGTCAGAGCCCTTCGCTCGCGAAGGGATCCGACCCCCGATCCACAGAGGTCTGCGCGTGCATCCCATCGAAAGCGAACGCCTGCGGCTGCGCCGCATCGAGCCGGATCGGGATGCGCTGCCGATGCTGGCGCTGCTCAATGATCCCGGCTTCCTGCGTTTCATCGGTGACCGCAACGTGCACAGTGCGGAGCAGGCGCGCGACTACATCGCGCTGCGCGTGCTGCACAGCTATGCGCTGAACGGTTTCGGCATGTATGTGATCGAGCGCCTGGCCGATGGCGCGTGGCTGGGCAACGCCGGCCTGGTGCGGCGTGACGGCCTGCCGGGGCCGGATATCGGCTATGCGGTGCTGTGCGAGTTCGCGGGGCAGGGCTATGCCAGCGAGGCGGCGCGGGCAGTGTTCACGCATGCGCGCTCGCAGCTGGACATCCAGGATCTGTATGGCATCACCCACCTGGACAACGTGGCATCCGGGCGGATCCTGCTGGGCCTGGGCATGCACGAGCGCGGCGTGATCCAGCTGCCGAACGTCGACAGCGCGAGCCGGTTGTACGCCACGCCGGGGGCGGCGGTGGTTCAACAGCCAGCATGAGCCGGTGGGGTATGGTGCAGGTCTGTTTTCCTGCACGGATGCTTCGATGCTGATCAACGCGTATTCCACCCTCGGCCCGGTGCTGGCACCGCCGCCACAGGCCGGCAGTGCCTCCGTCCGTGGTCTTGATGACCCTGCGCTGGCGCCGCACCTCGGCGGCTTCGTCAACTACGTGCTGGGCCATGGCGACGGGCAGATGACTGCCGCGCGCTATCACCTGATGCGGCACGTGCAGCGCGTGCGCCAGCACTATCTGTTCGAGCTGGCCGAGGCTGATCTTGAGGCACTGCAGCCCTGGCTGATGCAGGCCAACGCGGTGTGCTTCCTGGAAGATGGCAGCGTGCGCGATCCGGCCGGCAGGGTGCTGTTGGGTGAAGCGCCCGATTCGCAGGCGCAGGTGCCGTACCCCGCCGATGCCGGGCAGCGCCGTGCGCGCAGCCAACAGCAGCTGCAGTCCCACGAGCTGCGTGTCCCGCCGTCATTGCCACCTGTGCTGGGTGCGGCCGAGGCACAGCTGCGCGAGCCTGCCCAGATCTGGGCCAGGGCACAGGCGCTGCTGGCCTGTGCCCTGCGCGCCGAGGCCCTGCAGTCCGGTGAACCACCGTTGAGCCTGGCCGAGCTTGCCGAGCGTCTGCCGGCGCTGCCGGAGGCCCTGAGCCCGGCCGAGGCCGCCTTCATCGAGCACGGCGACGCCGAGGCTGCGCTGCCATTCGGCTGGCGCTACGAGAGTCTGGCCGTGCTGCTGTGGGCGCTGGGGCTGTCCGAGGCGCTGCCGTGGCCGCAGGCGACCTGTGCGGTGCCGGATGTGGTCGGCGCCCTGCTGCAGGCGGCTGACAGTGGCAGCGTCCCTGCGACCCTGCGCGATACCGCCGTGCTGCTGGATGCGCTGGATCTGCACTACCGCCTGCACTGGGCCGCACGTGAGGCCCAGCGCCAAGGTGCACCGCTGCCCGGTGCGCTGGTGGGCGGCGTGATCTACGAGCGCCACTACGCGCTGAACTGGTTGTTCTGCTTTGAACAGGCCGACTGGGACGACGTCGATACGCCGACCTGAGTTCACATGGCATCGTGCCGGCCAGCGGCCGGCCCTACCGGGTGCACCTGCGGTAGCGCCGGGCCATGCGCGGCGGGTGCCCTCAACCGCCGCGCAGTTCCGCCAGCTGGGCCTGCAGCTCGGCCACCGCGGCTTCCAGCTGGGCCACGCGCTCGGCCAGGCCGGGGTCGGCCGCTTCGCTGCTGCCACTGCCGCTGCTGGCGTACTTCGCGGCCAGCGCCGCGCCGTCCACCTCACCGCACAGCAGGTGCATGTAGCGGTCCTCGCGCTGGCCGCTTGCGCGCGGCAGCACCACCAGCAGGGCGCGCTGCTGCAGGCGCTCGATGGCGTGGCGGGCTTCGTCCACATCGGCGAAGCGGTACAGGCGCTCGCTGCGCGTGACCAGCTCGCCCAGGGTCTGCGGGCCGCGCAGCAGCAGCATTGCAAGCAGCACGGTCTGCTGCCGGGTCAGGTCCAGCGCGGCCTGCAGGCGGTGCTCGTAGCGGTCAGCGCGCGAGGAGAAGTGCTGGCGCGCCAGGCCCAGTGTCTCCAGCTGGCGCAGGGCATGCTGCACGCTGCCGGCATCGACGTTCATCACCGGCTCGCGGGCGGTCTTCTGGTTGGCCGCCGACTGCGCGGCATTGACCGTCAGCGGGTAGGTGTCCGGGGTGGTCGCCTCCTTTTCCACCAGGCAGCCCAGCAGGCGGGCCTGGACGGCATCGAGCAGGGGGGCGTCGGGAGTCTGGACGGGATCGGTCATGGCGGCCTCCGCAAGGCAACGGGTCAACCCCGAAGCATAGCCGTGCCACGGTCATCTTTGCCGGTAAAATGGCCGGGTATATCTGATTGCCGGTGAACCCTGATGCGTCGTCCCGTTTCCCTGTCCCTGACCCTGCTCGCCACTGTGGCGATCGGCCTGTCCGCCTGCAAGCGTGCCGATGCGCCTGCCGCCGAGGCCCCCGCCCCCGACGCCCCTGCTGCGGCCGCCAAGGCCGACGGCGCGCGTGATGTGACCGCCAACGACAACCTCAATGCCGTGCTGTGGATGCAGCGTGCGCAGGAGTACAAGGCGATCACCGAACAGACCTACCGCGCTGCTGCCGCCAAGCTGGATGCCGCGCTGAAGGAAGCCCACTGGGACGCGCTGGTGCCGGAAGAGCGTGGCAACGCCGCCAAGGGCCTGAAGCCGGCGGTGGTGCTGGACGTGGATGAGACCGTGCTGGACAACTCGCCCTACCAGGCGCGCCTGGTGCGCGATGGCAAGGAATACGACGAGCTGAGCTGGGACCAGTGGGTGGCCGAGAAGAAGGCCAAGGCCATCCCCGGCGTGGTTGATTTCGCCAAGGCCGCCAACGCCAAGGGCGTGACCCTGCTGTACATTTCCAACCGCGCCGTGCACCTGAAGGACGCGACCCTGGCCAACCTGCGCGAGCAGGGCCTGCCGGTGGCCGACGACAGCGTGTTCCTCGGCCTGGGCACCGTGGTCGAAGGCTGCGAGCAGGCCGGCAGCGAGAAGAACTGCCGCCGCCGCCTGGCCGGCCAGCAGTACCGCGTGCTGATGCAGTTCGGTGACCAGATGGGTGACTTCGTTGAAGTGACCGCCAACACCAACGAAGGCCGCGATGCGCTGCTGCAGCAGTACCACGACTGGTTCGGCGAGCGCTGGTGGATGCTGCCGAACCCGACCTACGGCGGTTTCGAGCCGGCACAGTTCAACAACGACTACACCCAGTCGCGCCAGGCCCGCCACGACGCCAAGCGCGCTGCGCTGGATTACGCGCCGTGAGCCGCGCACCGCTGCCGCTGCGCGATGACGAACGGCTGATCTTCGCCCTGGATGTGCCTGACCGCGTGCAGGCGCTGGAGTGGGTCGATCGCCTGGGCGACAGCGTGGCGTTCTACAAGATCGGCATGGAACTGCTGGCCTCCGGTGAGTACTTCCAGGTGCTGGATGAGCTGGCACGCCGCGACAAGCGCGTGTTCGTCGACCTGAAGTTCTTCGACATCCCGGCCACGGCGGCGGCGGTGATCAAGCGCCTGTCGCAGTGGCCGGTCAGCTACGCCACCATCCATGGCTGGCACCCGGCGATGATGGAGGCCTGCGCAGCCGCCAACCGCAGCGACATGCGCCTGCTGGCGGTGACCGTGCTGACTTCGATGGGGCGCCAGGACCTGGCACGGATGGGCATCGATCGCGAGCCGGTGGATGTGGTGGTCGAACGCGCATTGGCCGCACAGGCCGCCGGCATCGACGGTGTGATCGCCTCGGGCCAGGAAGCCGGCCCGATCCGCGCCGCGACCGGCAATGGATTCTCCATCGTCTGCCCCGGCATCCGCCCCGGCGGCCCGGTGGGCGATGACCAGAAGCGTACCGTCGGCGTGGCCCAGGCCTTCGCCGATGGCGCCGATGCCATCGTGGTTGGCCGTCCGATCCGCCTGGCTGCCGATCGGCAGGCGGCCGCGCGGGCCATCCAGCAGGAAATCGCGTCGGCTCTGGCTGCACGCTGAGCCTGCCGGCGCCGCCGGTCACACCGCAATATCGAACGCCATCCCGCCCCGTGCGGGATGGCGTTCGCATTTGTGGGTCCCGCGCTGTCGCAGTCGACACTGCAGCGAAGAACCGTGCGCGCGGTCGCACTGGATCCGGATGTCCCTCCCTCCCAATCGATGCACCGGCGCCGCTCACGGCTGCGCCGGTTCCAATCATCCAAGAGGGAGTACACGGATATGTATCGCAGCACCTCTGCAGTTCTTGCCGGCCTGTTGCTGGCGTTCGCAGCACCCGCCTCCGCCGCACCGCAACCGCGCGAAACGCCGCGCATCATCGGCGGCGAGGACGCCCAGCCGGGGCAGTACCCGTTCATGGTCAGCCTGCAGGGGTTGTCGATGGGCGACACCGACCATGACCGCCACTTCTGCGGTGGCACCCTCATCTCGCCGTCGTGGGTGCTGACCGCCGCGCACTGCGTGCAGGGCGATTCGCCCGCCGGCCTGGCCATCATCGGCAACCTCACCGCGCTGTCCACCGATGCTGCGCCACGCGCCTCCAACGTCAAGGCCATCCACGTACACCCGGCCTTCAACAGCGGCAATTCGCTGGAACACGACCTCGCCCTGATCCAGCTGGATGCGCCGCTGGCCGGTGCGCAGCCGGTGACCCTGCGCCTGCGCCCCGACGCCAGCTACCTGAAGCCGGGCCGTGACTTCACCGTGATCGGCTGGGGCACCACCGAGGAGGGCGCCAGCGAGCTGCCGACCCAGTTGCAGACGGTGCAGGTGCCGTTCGTGCCATTTGCCGACTGCCAGCACGCTTACGCCGGTGAACTCGCGCGCGGCAAGGTCATCTGCGCCGGGCGCGCGGGCGTCGACAGCTGCCAGGGCGATTCCGGCGGCCCGCTGATGCTCAAGCTGCGCGACGGCTGGACCCAGTTCGGCATCGTCAGCTGGGGCGAGGGCTGCGCGCGGCCCGGCTATCCCGGCGTTTATGCCCGAATCGCCGAAAAACATGCCGTAGATTTCATTGAAGCGGTCTGGCAGAAGGATTGATTCAATAAAATCAAATATTTAAGTCATGTTACATGACGTATTGCCTTAACTTCGGAGGCGGCGTAGCATCGCCGCCATCCGGTCCCTGGGCCGGAGATGTGCCACCACTGTCCACCGGCCTCGCGCCGGTTTGAAGAGCCTGCGATCCCTGTGATCCGGGCTCTTTTTTTATCGCCCGGGGTCGGATCCCTTTCGTGCGCGAAAGGGCTCTGACCCCGCCAATCAGCCGTCTGCCCAAAGATCCGGCCCCCTTTCCTGGCAGAACCGTGACCGCACGGCTTGCCGCTGTCACCTCGCAGGCCGCAAGATGCGGGCCGGTACGGGGAGTCCGATTGCATGAGCCTGGCAGTGCGAGGAAGGTCCGCGCGTGGATGGGGGCTGGCAGCCATGGTGCTGCTGGCGGTGGCGGCGTGCCGCCAATCCGGCACCGACCCGGCCAAGCCGGCGGCCGAACCGGTGGCGGCGGTGCAGGCCATGGCCCAGCGCCTGGTCGAGGATGACCTGGTTGGCTACGCGCGCCTGTCGGTGCCGCCGGGCCAGTACCAGCGCCTGCAGCAGGCCTGGGCCGACGGCCACAGCCAGTGGCCGCTGGGCGAACTGCCGCTGGGTGACCAGATGCTGCCGATGCTGGCCGCGCTGCGCGAGCCGCAGGCCGCCGCCCAGCTGCAGCGCAGCTTCGACCGCCAGCTGGCCGGCCAGGCCAGTGCGGTGCGCCAGGCGGCGCAGTCGATGGGCAACTTCGGCGTGCAGTACCTGCGCCACCAGAAGGGCTACACCTCCAGCCAGCAGACGCATTACATCGCCTTGGTGGAAACCCTGGCCGGCTGGGCGCAGGGTGCGCCGATCAGCGACCGGGCCCGCGCCCGCAGCAGCATCGCCGCGCTGGTCGAGGCCGCCGCCAAGGTCGGCTTCGACAACGAGGACGGCCTGCGCGCGGCCGGCATGGAAGGCAGCCTGCAGCAGCTGGCGCCGTTCCTGCACACCGTCAAGGCCGTCCTGGCCAGCTATGGGTTGGGCGTGGACGACGCCCTGCGCAGCCTGCGCGGGGAGCTGCTTTCGGTGGAAGGCGACAATGCCCTGGTCCGCATGGAATACGAGCTGGCCGGGCGCACCCTGCAGCTGCAGCTGCCGCTGAGCCGGCGCGAAGGCCACTGGTACCTGACCCGCACCCTGGCCGATACCGATGCCCTGCTGCGCAAAGCCGATGCGGCCCGCGCGGCCGCCGCGCCGGAGCCCGCAGAAGACCCCGCCGCCGGCGGGGAAGCGGCAACCACGCCGCCTAAGCCATAATGGCGCCGATGTCGAAACAGAACCCGCTGCCGTTCCCCGGCGAAGAACCCCAGCAGACGCCTGCCGATCCGGCCGCGGCGTCTCCCTCGACCGGCACCGGCCCCAATCCGGTGCCGCCGCCCGCGCACGCCCGTCCCGCTGGCCGCCGCCCCTTCTGGGCGCGCCTGCTGGGCCGCCTGGTCGAGCCGTGGCTGGCGCTGAAGATCGAGCCGGAGGACCCGGGCCAGTACAACGACGGCCGCCCGGTCGTGTACGTGCTGGAAGACTACGGCCTGTCCAACGCGCTGATCCTCGACAAGGCCTGCCGCCAGGCAGGCCTGCCCTCGCCGCTGGTGCCGCTGGCCGGTGACCCGACCGGCCGCAAGCGCGCCTACTTGGCGCTGTCGCGACGCAGTTCCAGCAATTCGCTGATCCCTGAACAGCGCGGCGCCAAGACCCATTCCGATTCCCTGGCCAAGGTCCTGCAGGCGCACCGCGTGCGCGATGATCTGGACGTGCACCTGGTGCCGGTGTCGATCTTCGTCGGCCGCGCGCCGGACAAGCAGAGCGGCTGGTTTGCCGTGCTGTTCTCGGAAAACTGGGCGCTGGTCGGCCGCTTCCGCCGATTGCTGGGCCTGCTGCTGAACGGCCGCAGCACCATCGTGCGCTTCGCCCCGCCGATCTCGCTGCGCAGCACCGTGGACGAGGGCCTGGAGCCCGAGCGCACCGTGCGCAAGCTGCAGCGCGTGCTGCGTACCCATTTCCGCCGCATCCGTGAATCGGTCATCGGCCCCGACCTGTCCACCCGCCGCCTGCTGGTGGACCAGGTGCTGGCCGCCGAACCGGTGCGCGAGGCGATCGCCGCCCAGGCCAAGCGCGACAACTCCAAGCCGGTTGATGCCTGGAAGAAGGCGCACGCCTACGCCTGGGAAATCGCCGCGGACTATTCCAGCCCGGTGGTGCGGTCGGCCAGCTTCATGCTCAGCCACGTGTGGAACCGCATCTACGCCGGCGTGCTGGTGCACCACCTGGACAAGTTCAAGGCCGCCGCGCCGGGCCACGAAGTGGTTTACGTGCCCAGCCACCGCAGCCATATGGACTACCTGCTGCTGTCCTACCTGCTGTACGACCGTGGCATCGTGCCGCCGCACATCTTCGCGGGGATCAACCTGAACCTGCCGGTGGTCGGCACCCTGCTGCGCAAGGGCGGTGCGTTCTTCGCGCGCCGCAGCTTCCGCGGCAACCCGCTGTATTCGGCGGTGTTCTCCGAGTACATGGCGCAGCTGGTCTCAGGCGGCTATTCCATCGAGTACTTCGTCGAAGGTGGCCGCTCGCGCACCGGGCGCCTGCTGCAGCCCAAGGGTGGCGTCATCTCGATGACACTGCGCGCTTACCTGCGCCAGCCGCGCAAGCCGGTGCTGTTCCAGCCCATCTACATCGGCTACGAGAAGCTGATGGAAGGCAACAGCTACCTGGACGAACTGTCCGGGCGGCCGAAGGAGAAGGAATCGATCTGGTCGCTGCTGTGGGGCATCCCCAAGGTGCTCAAGCAGAACTACGGCCAGGTGGTGGTGAACTTCGGCGAACCGATCGCGCTCACCGATGTTCTGGCCGTCAACGCGCCCGAATGGGACGGCCGTGCAGTAGCGGAGGACGAAAAGCCGGCATGGCTGATGAAGACCGTCGACACGCTTGCGCAGAACATCAACGTTCACGTCAATGCCGCCGCCGACGTCAACCCGATCAACCTGCTGGCACTGGCGCTGCTGTCCACGCCCAAGCACGCGATGGGCGAGGCCGACCTGATCGCGCAGATCGAGCTGTGCAAGACCCTGCTGGAAGAGATGCCGTATTCGGGCCGGGTGACGGTGACCCCGCACTCGCCGGAGCGGATCATCGCCCACGCCGAGGAAATCAACGTCCTCACCCGTATCAAGCACCCGCTGGGCGACGTGCTCAGCGTCAGTGGCGATACCGCGGTGCTGCTCAGCTACTTCCGCAACAACGTGGTGCACCTGTTCACCGCCTCGTCATGGGTGGCCTGCTGCTTCCAGAACAACCGCCGCATGAGCCGCACCGGCCTGGTCCGCCTGGGCCGCACCGTGTACCCGTTCCTGCAGGCCGAGCTGTTCCTGCCGTGGAGCGAAGACGAGTTCGCCCAGCGCATCGAGCAGACCATCGACGTGTTCATCCGCGAAGGCCTGCTGCAGCAGGTCGCCGACGATGACGGCGGCATGCTGACCCGCAACACCGGGCAGACCGACGAAGTGTTCCGCCTGCGTGCCATCGGCCATTCGCTGCAGCAGGCGTTCGAGCGTTACTACATCGCCATTTCGGTGCTGGTGAAGAACGGCCCGGGCACGCTCGGTACCGCCGAGCTGGAAAGCCTGTGCCAGCAGGCCGCGCAGCGCCTCAGCCTGCTGTACGCGCCGGCCGCGCCGGAGTTCTTCGACAAGTCGCTGTTCCGTGGCTTCATCCAGAAGCTGCGCGAGCTGCGCCTGGTGTGGCCGGACGAGAACAGCAAGCTGCTGTTCGACGATCGCCTGGACAGCTGGGCCAAGGATGCCAAGTTCATCCTCGGCCGCGAACTGCGCCACACCATCGAACGCGTCAGCCCGGAAGCGGCGCGCCCGGAAGAACCGACGCCGCAGGCATGATCCGTCCAGGCCGGCGTGCCAGCCCCCCCTGGTTGCTGCCGGCCCTGATGCTCGCCGCTGCGGCCGTCCAGGCCGCGCCGGCCTGCGTGGAGGACACCCTGCCGGGGCGTCTGGCCGACGCACCGGTGCGCCTGTGCGTGGATGCCGCTGACGGTGCCGCACCGCGCTACACGCTGTGGCTGGCCGAGGCCGAGCGCATCGTCGGCGAGGAAGAGGCAGTGGTCGGCGCAGGCCTGCCGGGGGACTGGTACGGCCACCCGCTGCGCCTGCACTGCCGCGCGGAGGGGGAGGTGCGCCACTGCGACCTGAGTGTCGACGGCGAACCGGCGTGGAACGCCGACGTGATCATCCCGAGCGGGTAACGCCGGGCCATGCCCGGCGGTAGATCCACGTCATGCGTGGATGGGCCTTACGCCGGCCAGTGCCCGCCAGTAGATCCACGCCATGCGTGGATGGGCTTTACGCCGGCCAGTGCCCGCCAGTAGATCCACGCCATGCGTGGATGGGCCTCACGCCGGCCAGTGCCCGGCGGTAGATCCACGCCATGCGTGGACGGGTCTTACGTCGCCTCGTTCCCGCCAGTAGATCCACGCCATGCGTGGATGGGGCCGCCCGCTTACGCCGGCTCGTCCGGAATCTGCAGGCTTTCCAGCTTCGCGATGCAGTCCTTCAACTGCAGCTTGCGCCGCTTCAGCCGTTTCGACTCCAGCTCATCCTCGCCATTGGCAGCCATCCGGGTGATCTGTTCATCCAGCACGCGGTGTTCGGCGCGCAGGGCGACGAGGCGTTCGACGATCTCGGCGGGGCTGTAGGTATCCACAGGCTCCGAGCATACACAGCGGCGATGACCATCGGGAGAGGGGAACCCTGACCCCGGCCGGCGCCGGTCCCAAGCCGGTAGAATGGAGCCCATGAGCGCCGTGATTTCCCTGCCCGATCCCTTGCCGCGAGCGCCTGTCGCACCGCGTGGGGGCCCGCGCGCGGAACACACACTGGGCCGGCGCCTGCGCCGCCAGGTCGGCCAGGCCATTGCCGATTACGGCATGATCGAGGCCGGCGACAAGGTGATGGTCTGCCTGTCCGGCGGCAAGGACAGCTACACTCTGCTGGACATCCTGCTGCAGCTGCAGAAGAAGGCCCCGGTGCCGTTCGAGCTGGTCGCGGTGAACCTGGACCAGAAGCAGCCCGGCTTTCCCGAACACGTGCTGCCGGAATACCTGGCCAGCCTGGGCGTGGCGTACCAGATCATCGAGCAGGACACCTATTCGGTGGTCAGCCGGGTCATCCCGGAAGGCCGCACGATGTGTTCGCTGTGCTCGCGACTGCGCCGCGGCGCGCTGTACAACCACGCCGAGAAGCACGGCTTCACCCGCATCGCGCTGGGCCACCACCGCGACGACATGGTGGCCACCTTCTTCATGAACCTGTTCCACCACGCCAAGCTGTCGGGCATGCCGCCGAAACTGCGCAGCGACGATGGCCGCCACGTGGTCATCCGTCCACTGGCCTACGTACGCGAGCGCGACATCATCGCGTACGCCCAGGCCCGTGATTTCCCGATCATCCCGTGCAACCTGTGCGGCAGTCAGGAAAACCTGCAACGCCGCCAGGTCGGGCTGATGCTCCAGCAGTGGGAAAAGGACCATCCCGGCCGCATCGACCAGATCGCCCGGGCCATGGGCCAGATCCACCCCTCGCAGCTGGCCGATGCCAGTCTGTTCGATTTCATGGCGCTGGGCCGTCGCGACGAGGCACCCTTGTCCGATGCCCATGCCTGGCTGGCCGGTTCGCCGGCCGATGCCGACGCAGCACCCGAGACGCCCGCCCGCTAAGGTGGGACGCCCTTCCTCTTCGCCATCCGGAATTCCATGTTCTTTCGCAACCTGACGTTCTTCCGTTTCCCGACCACCACCGATTTCTCCGAAGTGGACACCCTGCTGCCGCACGCCCTGCTCAAGCCGGTCGGTGCGCTGGAAATGAATTCGCGTGGCTTCATCTCGCCCTTCGGCCGCGAGGAGAAGGAACTGCTGTCGCACCGCATCGCCGAACACCTGTGGCTGACCGTGGGCGGCGAGGACAAGATCCTGCCGGCGGCGGTGGTCAACGACCTGCTCGAGCGCAAGCTGGAGGAGATCGAGGAGAAGGAAGGTCGCCGCCCCGGTGGCCGCGAGCGCAAGCGCATGAAGGACGACCTGCTGCATGAACTGCTGCCGCGCGCCTTCGTGAAGTCCTCGCGCAACGATGCCTTCATCGACCTGCAGCACGGCTATGTCGCGGTGGATACCTCCAGCCGCAAGACCGGCGAGTACTTCATGTCCGACATCCGCGGCCTGCTCGGCAGCTTCCCGGCGATGCCGCTGAACGCCGAAGTCGCGCCACGCTCGATCCTGACCGGCTGGATCGCCGGCGAGCCGCTGCCGACCGGCCTGAGCCTGGGCGAAGAGTGCGAGATGAAGGACCCGGTGGAGGGTGGCGCGGTGGTCAAGTGCCAGCATCAGGAACTGCGCTGCGACGAGATCGACAAGCACCTGGACGCCGGCAAGCAGGTGACCAAGCTGGCACTGATCTTCGAGGACAACCTGTCCTTCGTCATCGGCGACGACCTGATCGTGCGCAAGCTGAAGTTCCTCGACGGCGCCCTGGACCAGCTGGAGCATGCAGACGAAGACGGCCGCCGCGCCGAGTTCGACGCCCGCTTCGCCCTGCAGAGCGCCGAGATCCGTCGGCTGTTCCTGCTGCTGGAAGAAGCCTTCAAGCTCAGCAAGGCTGACTGAACAGGCACTGCGCGGGCCGCCGGTCATCCAGCGGCCCCGCGCAGCGCTATGCTGGGCACATGAGCCGCCTGCTGCGCCGCCTGATCAGCCCGACCCCGCCCGCCACCGTGCAGCGCGACACCGTCCGCCTGCGCCTGGACGATGCCGAGATCGAGGTACTGCGCGTGCGCGACCCGCGTGCGCGACGCATCAAGCTGAGCGTGGACGAACGCGGCGCACGCCTGACCCTGCCGCCACGCGCCAGCCTGGTGATGGGCGAGCGTTTCCTCGAACAGCACCGCGACTGGCTGGCGCTGCAGCTGCGCGTCTACCAGGACAACGGCCTGCCAGCACCGCTGCAGCCGGGCGAGGACGGCATGCTGCCACTGCGTGGCGAGCTGCTGCCGGTGCGCTGGCAGGAAGGCCGCTTCGCTCGCCTGGAGATCGACGGGCACGGTGCCTGCGTGCAGTGGCCGACCCGTGCCGGCGATGCCACCCTGCGCCGCCTGCTGCGTGAGTTCTATGAAGCTCAGACCCGTGCCGATGTCGGCCGCTGGCTGCCGAAGTACCTGCCGGGCCTGCCGCGCGCGCCCAGCCGCGTGCGGCTGAAGGTGATGTCCTCGCAATGGGGCTCGCTGGCCCCAGACGGCAGCATGGCGCTGGACCTGGCCCTCGTGCTGGGCCGCCCGGAGGCTTTCGAGTACGTGCTGGTGCACGAGCTGTGCCACCTGATCCAGGCCAACCACTCGCCCGCGTTCTGGCAGGAAGTGGAACAACGCTTCCCGGCGTGGCGCGAACAGCGCGATTACTTCCAGCTGGAAGGCAGGCGCCTGAAGGCCATGCTCCGCCAGCTGCTGTAACGGTAGAGCCGAGCCCACGCTCGGCTGACGCGCGCAGCGCGGGGTTTCAGTCAGCCCGACGAGAAGCAGTCGAGCAAGCTCGACTCTACAAAGAGCGGCGCCCCGGATCCGGTAGAGCCGAGCCCACGCTCGGCTGACGCGCGAAGCGCGGGAAAGCGCGCGCGTGCAGCGGCTCCCTCAGGCGGCATCCACTTGCAGATCCACGTATTCCGACAGCGCCCGGCAGGCCAGCAGCAGCCTGTCCCGCGCGTCGTCACCCAGGTGCTGGTTGATGTCGCCGTCCACGCGCACGCGCTCGATGGCATGCGCCAGCTCCAGCAGGAAGGTCAGCCCGGCATTGGCACGGTGGATGCGGGACAAGGCCACGCACTGCCCCGGTGTCCGCCCCATGCGCTGCAATGGCTGGCCATCCGCGCCTTCGCAGTGGCCGATGCGCTGCAGGCAGCCCAGCAGCGTGATGCCGTCGGTGGCCGTGTTGGCCGAGAGGGTGGTTTCCAGCGGCTGGGCGATCTCATCGGGCAGCTGGTTGGCAGCCTCGCCCAGCGTGGCGAACAGGAAGCGGTAGCGATGGGCGCTCATGGCGGTCTCCTGTGCATGTTGCAGAGAGAGCCACCCCCGCAGCTGCGGGGTGGCGGACGATGCGTGGCTCCAATACCGGTGATCTGAAGGAAACCCGGCGGGCCGAAGCCCTCCACGCACCGCCCACCATAGACACGCAGACGGATTGCCAGCCGGCGTCGCCCACGGTGAATGAGCGACGCCAGCTGAAAAGCGTAAACAACCTTCAGATCAGAACGGGATTGAAGTCCCGCGCCACCGGAGTCCCGCGCCACCCGTTGTCGGTGGCTCGCCATGATCTGCACGCGGCGGCTGCGCAGCCAATGAGAAAAGTTGGAAAGTTTGCAGATCACCGCGGGCTGCCGTCCATGAATGATCCCGCCCGTAAACGTGCGAATCGCGACATCGCGCAGCGCCACCGAACGCACTGCGTAGAGCCGAGCCCACCCTAGGCTGACGCGCGCAGCGTGGGGTTTCCAGTCAGCCCGACGAGAAGCAGCCGAGCATGGGCTCGGCTCTACAGGAGCGCGCGCAGCCCACCCCGCCCGGCCAAGCCAAAACGCCAGTCGCCCGGCAGTCGACTCTACCGACCGTTGGCCGCAATCATGACCGGGCTGAGCGCAGCGCCGCCCCCGCCGCCCAGCGCGCCGCCACCCGCGGTGCGGTAATGCACACCGCCTGATCGGTCACCGTCGTCACCGCCCGCTCCAGCAGCTGGATATCGGCCTCATGCTGGCGCGCCACATGCGGATCCTCGAAGAAGATCGCGCGCTGGCAGCGACCCTCCAGCACCCGGTCGGCAATCTGCGCATCGCCGCCCATCGGGCCGCTCTGGTAGCGCGTCACCCACGGCGTATCGGTGGGCCAGCCGCGGCTCCACGCCAGCTCGTTGAGGCGCTGGCCGGTGGTGCCGGTGGCCACGCGCTCGCCGAAGCGGGCCAGCACGTCGAAATGTTCGTCGGCGAAGGCGAGCATCGCCGGCTTCATCGCATCGTGGGCGATCAGCGCCAGCGTCTGGCCTTCGAACGCATGCAGGTCATCAGCACCGGCATCGGCGGACAAGCCGGCGTGGACGCGTTCGATCTCGATCCAGTCGCGCGCGGTGGCCACGGTCGAAATAAACGGCTTGCCATGGATCACGCACTGCCGCTTGAGCGCGGTCGCCTCGGGAAACACCGACGACGGGTCGACCGGATCGATCAGGTAGATCGCGCCATCGAGGATGCGCTCCGGTCCCATGCCGACCACTTCGGCCACCAGCTTCATCAGGCCGCCCTGGCGGCCGTAGGGATAGCGATGCAGACCCGCATAACCGGACAGGAAGCCATTGCGCTCGATCGCGTCGTGGGTACGGCCGACCGCATGCAGGGACACGCCCAGCTCGCGCAGACCCGGCTCGCTGGCACGCAGCCAGCGGAACAACGCAGCATGCGCGTCATGGTGGTGCAGGCGGTTGGCGGCCAGGCCGATGCGCATCGTGGGCGTCCTCAGTGGTGGAAGCGGCAGTGTATGTCGCTATCAGTATCACTTAAGCGATTTGCAATTTTCCTCATTGTCGCTGCGGGGCGCGTCGCTAGCGTGACAGGTGGCCGCTGCTTCGTGCAGCCGCGTGTCCGGCCTGCGGCCTGAGGAGTAATCGTGAGTGTCGCTGGTTGTCCTGATGTCGCCGCCGCGCGCCGCCGCTGGCGATATGGCGGCGTGCTGCTGGCCCTGCTGGTGGCGTTGCCGGTGCGCGCCGATGACTGCAGCGGCCCGCTGCGGCTGGTGCATGCCTCGGCGCCGTCGTCGGTACCCGCCGGCCAGGCCGGGGCGGTGCACGGGGGCATCGCCGCGATGCTGGCCGCGCTGCGCACCGCCGAGCCATCGCTGCAGGTGCAGCCGGTGGCCGCCGACCTGCTGGGCGAGGGCCCGCTGCCGGCCGGCACGCAGGCGGTGCTGGGCTGGTCGCGTGGGCAGCTGCCTCCAGAGTGGCCGGCCAGCGCCACCTACCTCGAGATACCGCAGGTGATCGTACGCCGCCGCGATGCCCCGCCGATCCTCGACCTGGGCGGGCTGCGCGGGCAGACCGTGGCCACGCCCGATCCGGCATCGCTGTCGCCCCTGTTGCAGCGGCAGGCGCCCGGCGCGCTGCTGCTGCCACCGGCACCGGTGGCCACCGCCCTGCGCCTGCTGGCGGCCTCGCAGGTGGATGCGGTGGTGGCCAACCTGGTCGACGTCGAGCGCCTGCTGCGGGAGGGCCACGACAACGCGCTGCAGGTCGCTGCGCCAGCCGGCTTCGACGATGCCCTGGTACTGGCCACGACGCCGGCCTGCCGGCACTGGCTGGCCGTGTTCGACCCTCAGCTGGCACCGCTGTCCAGCGTGCGCGGCATCGCCTTGGCCACAGCGGGCAAATCTGCATCGAGGCCGGCGGACATACCGATGCCGACGTGGCTGCGCGGCCTCGCCGCCGCTTTGCTGGTCCTGCTCGGGCTGGGCCTGGTGCATGCCCTCGGTTACTGGCGGCTGCACCGCGAAGCGCAGCGCCGTCATGCCCTGCAGCAGCGCCTGCAGGAGGTCAGCGCGGGGCTGCCGGCAGTGGTCTATCGGACCCGGCGCAGCGCCACGGGCGAGTACAGCGTGCTCTACCTGACCGGCGACGTGCAGGCGCTGTTCGGCATGAGCGTGGACACCGCGCGCGTCGAGCACTGGCGGCTGCTGGCGGCCGTGCACCCGGAGGATCGCGGACCGGTGATGGCCCATGTCGATGCGGCGGCGCTGGTGCGCGGGCCGATCGACGTCACCTTCCGCGCCCGCGGGCGGATGGGCTGGCGATGGGTGCGTTCGCACGGGCGGCCGGTGGCCTGCAGCGACGGCGATGCCAGCGGCGTCGAATGGACCGGCTACTGGATGGACGTGACCGAGGCGCAGATGCGTGCGGCCACCTTGAACGATGCACGGCGCGAAGCCGAGCAGGCGGTGGTGGCCAAGGCCCACTTCCTGGCCAGCATGAGCCAGGAGATCGGTGCGCCGATGAACACGCTGATGAGCATGCTCGACGATCTGGCAGAGACGTCGCTGGATCCGCGCCAGCGGGAGCTGCTGGCCACCCTCGACGAGGCGGCCGCGATGCTGCGGCAGATCCTCGCCGAGGTTCTGGACAGCGAGCGGCAGCGTGAGGGCGGCCGTTCCTCCCAGGCGGTGCCGACCGATCTGGCCGCGCTGCTGCGGGGCGTGCAGCGTCTGCTGGCGCCGCTGGCCGCAAGCAAGGGTCTGCATCTGCACTGCGTGCTGGACCCGGCGCTGCAGGCCGGGTCACTGGTCGACGGCCTGCGCCTGAGGCAGATCCTGTTCAACCTGGCGGGCAACGCGCTCAAGTTCACCGCGCACGGCGGGGTCGAGCTGCGCCTGCAGGTGCTGCGCCAGGCGGCTGCCGGCCAGCATCTGCGGCTGCAGGTGGCCGACACCGGCGTGGGCATCAGCCCGGCGCGGCAGCGGGCGGTGTTCGCGCCTTATACGCAGGCCGAGGCCTCGACCACCCGCCGCTTCGGTGGCAGTGGCCTGGGCCTGGCCATCTGCCGCGAGCTGGCCGCCGCGCTGGGCGGCGAACTGCAGCTGCACAGCGTCCCCGACGAGGGCACCACCGTCAGTCTGGACCTGTACCTGCCTGCGTGCGACGCCCCTCCAGCGTCGGCGCCACAGGCCGTACAGGCCACGGCCGTGGGCGGATCAGTGCGCCAGTAGGCGCACGATGCTGGCGGCGGCGTCGCGGCCTTCGGCCACGGCGGTCACCACCAGGTCCGCACCGCGCACGGCATCGCCACCGGCGAACAGGCGCGGGTGCGAGGTCTGGTACGGCAGGCGGTCCTTGCCACCGGCAACGATGCGGCCATTGGACTGGCCTTCCACACCGTGCTCGGACAGCCACGCCGGCAGCGTCGGCGAGAAGCCGAACGCGATGATCACCACGTCCGCTTCCAGCAGCGATTCACTGCCCTCGATCGGCACCGCGTTCTGGCGGCCATTGGCATCGGGTTCGCCGAGACGGGTCTCGACCACGGTCACGCCGATCACTTCGTCATCGGCACCGGCTTCGATCGACAGCGGCTGGCGGTTGAACAGGAAACGCACGCCCTCCTCGCGCGCGTTGGCCACTTCGCGCGCGCTGCCGGGCATGTTCGCCTCGTCGCGGCGGTAGGCGCAGGTCACCTTGGCCGCACCCAGGCGCACCGCGCTGCGCACGCAGTCCATGCCGGTGTCGCCGCCGCCGAGCACGACCACGCGCTTGCCGTTGAGGTCGGGCAGGGCGATGGTGTCTTCCCAGCCGGCAATCGGCCGGCCCTTCGGATCATCGCCGCTGACGATGCGGCTGTTCTGCACCAAAAACGGCAGCGCCGGCAGCACGCCCTTCAGGTCCTGGCCGTCCAGGCCACCATCGGTGTAGCGGTAGGCGCCGGTGCCGACGAACACCGCATCGTGGCTGTCCAGCAGCTGCTGCACGCTGACATCGCGGCCGACCTCCACGCCCAGGCGGAACTGCACACCCATGCCCTCCAGCACCTCGCGGCGGCGGTGGATCACGTCCTTGTCCAGCTTGAAGCTGGGGATGCCGAACTGCAGCAGGCCGCCGATCTGTTCGTAGCGGTCGTAGACCACGGCGGTGATGCCGGCGCGCGCCAGGCGGTCGGCGCAGGCCAGGCCGGCCGGACCGGCACCGATCACCGCCACGCTCTGGCCGGTGGGCTGCACCGCGTCCAGGTCGGGGCGCCAGCCGCTGGCCAGCGCGGTATCGACGATGTACTTCTCCACCGCACCGATGGTCACCGCGCCGAATTCCTCCAGCGTGCAGCTGCCTTCGCACAGACGGTCCTGCGGGCAGACGCGGCCGCACACTTCAGGCAGCGGGTTGGTGCTGTGGCACAGGGTGGCAGCTTCGTGGATGCGGTTTTCCTGCACCAGCTGCAGCCACTGCGGAATGGCGTTGTGCACCGGGCACTTCCAGCTGCAGTACGGGTTGCCGCAGTCCAGGCAGCGGCCGGCCTGGTACTGGGCGTCTTCCTTGCCGAACTTGCCGTACAGCTCACCCCAGTCGCCGGAGGTGCGCAGTTCGACCGGGATGCGCTGCGGCATGGTCCGGGGCAGATCGAGGAACTGGAATGCTTGCTTGCGGCTCATGGCGGGCTCTGGAATGCGGGGAGGGACGTTGCCGGCCAGCGGCCGGCACTACCGGAAAACATCACGCGGCGCGTCGCAGGGTTTCCGTCAGCGACTCGATGCTGGCGGCCTTGGGTTTGACCAGCCAGAACTTGCCGATGTAATCGCGGAACTCGTCCATGATCTGCTGGGCCCAGATACTGCCGGTCAGCTCGCGGTGGCGGCCGATCAGGCGGTGCAGGTGCTGGCGGTAGTTCTCGAAGCCCTCGGCCGACACGCGGTGGATGTCGATCAGCTCGTGGTTGTAGCGGTCGACGAAATCGCGGTCGACGTCCAGCACGTAGGCCAGGCCACCGGTGAAGCCGGCGCCGAAGTTCAGGCCGACCTTGCCCAGCACCAGCACCACGCCATCGGTCATGTACTCGCAGCAGTGGTCACCTGCACCTTCCACCACCGCCAGCGCGCCGGAATTGCGCACTGCGAAGCGCTCGCCCGCGCGGCCGGCGGCAAACAGCTCGCCACCGGTGGCGCCGTACAGGCAGGTGTTGCCGATGATGGCGGTACTGCGGGCCTCGAAGCGCGCGCCGCGCGGCGGGCGCACCACCAGGCGGCCGCCGGCCATGCCCTTGCCGACGTAGTCGTTGGCTTCGCCTTCCACTTCCAGGTGCAGGCCGCCGACGTTGAATGCGCCGAAGCTCTGCCCTGCGCTGCCACGGAAGCGCAGTTCCAGCGGCGCCTCGGCCATGCCCTGGTTGCCGTGCGCGCGGGCCACGGCACCGGCCAGGCGGGTGCCGATGCTGCGGTCGGTGTTGTGGATCAGGAAGCGGTGCTCGCCGCCCTGCTTGTGCTCGATGGCCGGCGCCAGCAGGCCGTCCATCTGCGTGGCCAGGCTGTCCGGCGATTCGTACAGGCGCTGCGCGGCGCAGTGGCTGCCTTCGTAGCGGGCATCAGCCAGCAGGCGCGACAGGTCCACGCGCACGCCATCGCGCGGCGCGGCCTCGATCTGCCGCAGCAGGTCGGTGCGGCCGACGATCTCTTCCAGCGAACGCACGCCCAGATAGGACAGCCAGCCACGCACTTCCTCGGCCAGCAGGCGGAAGAAGTTCTCCACGCGCTCGGGCTGGCCGGTGAAGTGGTTCTCGCGCAGGCGCTCGTCCTGGGTGGCCACGCCGGTGGCGCAGTTGTTGAGGTGGCAGATGCGCAGGTACTTGCAGCCCAGCACGATCATCGGTGCAGTACCGAAACCGAAGCTGTCGGCACCCAGCAACGCGGCCTTGACCACGTCCAGGCCGGTCTTCAGGCCGCCGTCGGTCTGCAGCAGGGTGCGCCCGCGCAGGTCGTTGGCCAGCAGCGCCTGGTGCGCTTCGGCCACGCCCAGTTCCCACGGCACGCCGGCATAGCGGATCGAGCTGACTGGTGAAGCGCCAGTGCCGCCGTCATGGCCGGAAATGGTAATCAGGTCCGCGCCGGCCTTGACCACGCCGGCGGCAATCGTGCCCACGCCGGCATGGCTGACCAGCTTCACCGACACCAGCGCGGTCGGGTTGACCTGCTTGAGGTCGTAGATCAGCTGGGCCAGGTCTTCGATGGAATAGATGTCGTGGTGCGGCGGCGGCGAGATCAGGCCGATGCCCGGCTTGGCATAGCGCAGGCGGGCGATCAGTTCATTGACCTTGTGGCCGGGCAGCTGGCCGCCTTCGCCGGGCTTGGCGCCCTGTGCGACCTTGATCTGCAGCACCTCGGCATTGACCAGGTATTCGGCGGTGACGCCGAAGCGGCCCGAGGCCACCTGCTTGATCTTGCTGCGGCGCTGCGTGCCGTAGCGCGCCGGGTCTTCGCCACCTTCGCCGGAATTGCTGCGGCCGCCGAGGCGGTTCATGGCGATGGCCAGCGCTTCATGCGCTTCCGGCGACAGTGCGCCGAGGCTGATGGCGGCGGTGTCGAAGCGCGGGAACAGCGTGCTGGCCGGGGCGACCTCGTCCAGCGGCGTCGGCGTGGCCGCCGGCACCAGTTCCAGCAGGTCGCGCAGTGCCGACGGCGGCCGGGCATGCACGGCATCGCAGTACTGCTGCCACGCACGCGGGTCACCGCTGCGCGCCGCGCGCTGCAGGGTGGTCACCACGTCCGGGTTGTACATGTGGTATTCACCGCCGTGCACGTACTTCAGCAGGCCGCCGACATCCACGCCCTGCTGCGCATCCCAGGCCTGCGCGCACAGCTCGCGTGCATCGGCATCCAGGCGCGCGAAGCCGGCGCCACCGATGCGCGAGGCGGTATCGGGGAAGCACAGCGCGACCACCTCCGGTTCCAGGCCGATGATCTCGAACAGCTGCGCACCGCGGTAGCTGGCCACGGTACAGATGCCCATCTTCGAGATGATCTTCGACAGGCCCTTGTACACGCCCTTGCGGTAGCGGCGGCCGATCTGCGACTGCTCGCCGCCCTTGCTGAGCTTGAGGATGCCGCGGCGGCCCAGGTCGAACAGGGTCTGGTAGGCCAGGTACGGGTACACCGCGGTGGCGCCGAAGCCGAGCAGGCAGGCCATGTGGTGCGGGTCGCGCGCGGTGCCGGTCTCGACGATCAGGTTGACGTCGCAGCGCAGGCCCAGGTGCGAGAGGTGGTGGTGGATGGCGCTGGTGGCCAGCAGGGCGTGCACCATCGGCCGCCCGGCCACCGGGTAGCGGTCGGACAGCAGCAGCATCACCATGCCCTCGCGCGCAGCCTGTTCGGCCTCGGCGCAGATGCGCTCGATGCCGGCGCGCAGGCCTTCGTCCTCGCTGTAGGACAGGTCGAGCAGGCGGTTGGCCTGCACGTACTGGTCCATCTTCAGCAGCTGGCGCAGCTTGCGCTGGCTCAGCACCGGCGAGTTGAGGATGACGTGGTTCACCGTCTCCGGGCCGGCATGGAAGATGTTGGTCTCCTTGCCGAGCTGGGTGGACAGGGACATCGCGCAGTCTTCGCGCAACGGATCGATCGGCGGGTTGGTCACCTGCGCGAACGCCTGGCGGAAATAGTCGTACAGCGGACGGCTGCGCTGGCTGAGCACGGCCATCGGCGTGTCATCACCCATCGAGCCGGTGGCTTCCTGCTCGGTCTCGGCCAGCGGCCGCAGCACCTGCTCCACTTCCTCGCTGCTGAGCTGGTACAGCTTGTGGTAGCTGCGCAGGGTGCCCTCGTCGAAGGGCTCTTCCACCAGCGACGGATCGATCAGTTCGGTCTGCAGGTAGGTGACGCCCTGCTGCAGCCACTGCTTGTACGGCGCGCGGCCACGGTTGATGCGGTCGATGGCTTCCGAATCGAGCAGGTCGCCGCGCTTGAGGTCGATGGCGATCATTTCGCCCGGGCCGAGCTTGCCCTTGCGCACCACGCGCTCGGTCGGCACTTCCCACACGCCTGCTTCGGAGGCGACCAGGAAGTGGCGGTCGGCGGTCAGCATCCAGCGCGCCGGGCGCAGGCCGTTGCGGTCCAGCGTACACACCGCATAGCGGCTGTCGCAGGCGACGATGCCGGCCGGGCCGTCCCACGGCTCGCTGTTCAGGCCATGGAACTCATAGAACGCAGCCAGGTCGGGATCCTTGAACTCCAGCGACTGGGTCGCCGGCGGCACCAGGATGCGCAGCGCCTGGATCAGTTCCATGCCACCGGACACCATCAGCTCCAGCATGTTGTCCAGGCTCTGCGAATCGGAGCCGTGCATGGAGATGACCGGATCGAACTCGGCGATGTCGAAGCGCGGGGTCTTCCACACCTTGCTGCGCGCCTGCGCCCAGCGGCGGTTGCCCTCGATGGTGTTGATCTCGCCGTTGTGGGCGAGCATGCGGAACGGGTGCGCCAGCGGCCAGCGCGGCAGCGTGTTGGTGGAGAAGCGCTGGTGGAACACGATGGCGCTGGAGGCCAGTTCGCGGCGCTGCAGGTCCGGGAAGAAGCGGCTCAGCTTGTCCGGCAGGACCATGCCCTTGTAGCTGATCGCATTGGGGCTGAGGGTGGTGACGTAGTAATCGGCATGCCCGCGAAGCTGCTGTTCGCTGCGGCGGCGGGCCAGGAACAGGGCGAGCGCGAAGCCGCCGTCATCCTGGCCGACACCGGCGTCAACGAACACCTGTTCGATGCGCGGCAGCGTATCGCGGGCCAGCTGGCCGCAGACGCTGTCATCGATGGGCACCTCGCGCCAGCCGGCAACCTTGCAGCCGACGGCTTCCACCTGCGCCTGCAGCTGCGTGCGGCAGGCCTGCGCGGCCTCGGCATCGTGCGGCAGGAACACCAGGCCGGCGGCGAAGCGCGCGCCCACGGCGATGCCCGCTTCGCTGGCCAGCAGTTTCAGGAAGGCATCGGGGCGGCGCAGCAGCAGGCCGCAGCCATCGCCGGTCAGCCCGTCGGCGGCGACACCACCACGGTGGGTCATGCGCGAAAGCGCGGCGATGGCGGTGTCGACCAGCAGGCGTGAGGGTTGGTCGTCAAGCTGGGCGACCATGCCGAAGCCACAGGCATCGCGCTCGGAGCGCGGGTCGTAAAGCCCTTGGCGGTTGCGGGGGGCCATCTCTACCTCGATGCGTAATGAAATGAGCAGGGACACTCGTGCCCGCTCAATCCCTGGAGCGCATCATGAGGCCACCGGATGCCTCGACTAGATCACAGTTGTTGCAACGCCGCAATACACGGTTGCGCGTGCAACCAAAACGCCGGCAAACCCTTGCCGGCGTTGGTTTTCACTCAGCCGCAGCGGGCACCGCTGACCAGCCCCTTTTCATCCACTTCGATGTTCAGGCGATCGCCCAGGAACTCCATCGTGGCTACGTCATTGGGCTTGAGCACGCGCACCTGGCTGGCGGCGGCATCTTCCTGGGCCTGCTTGCCCAGCGCGTCGGTGTAGGCTTGGCCGACCAGGCTCTGTACCTGGCTGGCATCGCAGGTGCCGGCCGGCGGTGCTTCGATGGCCTTGCCGGCTTCATCGGCCGGGGCCTTGGCGGCTTCGGCGGCCTGCTGGGCGTGGGCGGTGGCCGAATCCTGCTCATCCAGCGCCGGTGCCTGGCAGGCGGACAACGCCAGCACGGCCGGCAGCAACAGGACAGAGAGCGAACGGGCGCGAATCTGGAACGACATCATGACTCCGGAAGAGAAGGGACCGTGAAGACCCGAGCATAGCCGCGAAGCTCCCCTCACGTGTTTGTCTTGCGTTATTGACGTGGCCACGCCGCGCCGATCGCCACACTGTCAGCATGCCTATTGCCCCCACCCCCGAACGACAGGCCGCACGCGCGGCGGGCCTGCGCTATGTCGATGACACCCAGCCCGGCATCAGCCGGCGCCGCGCAGGCAAGGGCTTTGCCTACCGGGACGCTGATGGCCACGCGGTGCGCGATGCCGCCACGCTCCAGCGCATCCGAGCGCTGGCCATCCCGCCGGCCTACAACGCCGTGTGGATCTGCGCGCATGCCAACGGCCACCTGCAGGCCACCGGCCGCGATGCGCGCGGGCGCAAGCAGTACCGCTATCACGCCGACTGGGCGGCAATGCGTGATTCGGGCAAATTCGACCGCACCATCGCCTTCGGCGAAGCGCTGCCTGCCCTGCGCCGCAGACTCAGCCGCGATCTCAAGCAGCGTGGTTACCCGCGCGAGAAGGTGCTGGCGGTAGTGGTCGCGCTGCTGGCCGACACTCTGGTGCGGGTGGGCAATGAAACCTATGCCAAGGAAAACAAGTCCTATGGCCTGACCACGCTGCGCAACCGTCACCTCGACCTGCTGCGCGGGGGCCGCGTGCGCATGCGCTTCCGCGGCAAGTCGGGGCAGCTGCATGAGGTGACTGTCGGCGACCGCCGCCTGGGCACCTTGGTGCGCGGCGTGCAGCAGTTGCCAGGGCAGGCGCTGTTCCAGTACCGCGACGACGACGGTGTCGTGCAGCCGGTCGATTCCGGTGCGGTCAATGACTACCTGCGCGAGGTAATGGGCGAGGACTTCACCGCCAAGGATTTCCGCACCTGGGGCGGCACCCTGGCGGCGGTACAGACCTTCGCCGCCACCGAGCTGCCCGAGCCGTCCAGTCAGCGGGCGCTGGCCAAGGCGCAGCGCGAGGTGGTGTGCCAGGTGGCCGCGCGGCTGGGCAATACGCCGGCGGTCTGCCGCAAGGCCTATATCGACCCGTGCGTATTTGCCGGCTGGGAACGTGGCGAACTGTCCGCGCTGGCCGGTCTGCGCGGCCCACGACAGTGGGAGCAGGCCACGCTGAAGGTGCTGCGCCGGGCGCGGCGGTTGGCCAAGCGCCGCGCCTGAGGTCCTGGTAGCGTCGAGCGTGCTCGACGGCGGTTACCCGCAGTAAATGGCGGTGATGTTGTTGGTACGGCCGGTTTCGATCGTCAGGCGGTCACCGCCTTCCTGTGCCGCACCCGCCGCCGGATCGGCATTGCCGCTGGCGGTGTTGCCGCTGCGCTCTCGGCTGCCGCGCAGAACCTGCACGTGCAGGCTGTCGCTGTCCACGCGGGCGCGTTCGATGGTGACTGCCGAGGCAGCCAAACCAACCGCGCCGCGCACCATGTTGGTGTGGCACTGGCCGGAAATCACGCCATCGATCGGCTGGACCTGGGCAACCGGACTGCTGCTGCAGGCGGCAAGGGCGAAGCAGGCGGCGGCGGTGGCAATTGCATGTTTCATCTGGGCATTCCTCGTGTCCTGGCTTGAAGAGTGCGACGACACGCGTGGTGGCGGAATGAATGCCGTGCACGCGATGGACACGGTGCGCTCACCGCCGCCCACAGTGCGGGTAGGGACACTGCACGAGCGGCGCACGCCGCCCCCCGGTAGTGCCGGCCGCTGGCTGGCGACCCCATTCCCTCCCGAGGAGACCTGCATGGCCACCACCAAGAAGACCCCCGCCCGCCGCAAGGCATCGCCCAAGGTGCGCAAAGGCAGCACCACGCCGAAAACCGTTGCCGAAACCGACCGCCCGCGCGTGGTGAAGACCGCCACCCGCAAGGCTGCCGGCAGCGACCCGCGCGCGGCGCGCGTGGCATCGCGACAGCGGCGCCTGCAGGACCAGGAGAAGGCCAAGGACGCACGCGCAACCAGGAAGGCGGCGAAGAAGACCGCCACCCAGGCTGGTGCGCGCAGGCAGCCGGAAACGATGCCGGCCCAGCACCTGGCCAAGCCCGGCCATGAACACGCACTCGAACTTGCGCCGCGCTTCCTCGCCCCGGACTACGTCGGCAGCGGCAAGCTGCAGGGCATGCGCGCGATCATCACCGGCGGTGATTCCGGCATCGGCCGCGCCGTGGCCGTGCTGTTCGCCCGCGAAGGCGCCGACGTGGCGGTACTGCATCTGGACGAAGCCGAGGATGCGGACATCACCCGCCAGCACGTGGAACGCGAAGGCGGGCGCTGCGTGGTCATCGCCGGTGACGTACGCGATCCGCGCTTCTGCAACAAGGCGGTAAAGCAGGTGGCGAAGGCGTTCGGCGGCATCGACATCCTGGTCAACAACGCGGCGTTCCAGCTGCATTGCGAGCGTCTGGAAGACCTGGAAGACGCGCACCTGCAGGAAACGCTGCAGACCAACATCGGCGGCTACATCCAGATGGCGCGGGCGGTGCTGCCGCACCTGGGCGAGGGCGCCAGCATCATCAACACCGGCTCTGAAACCGGCCTGTTCGGCAGCAAGGCACTGGTCGACTACTCGGCCACCAAGGGCGCCATCCATGCTTTCACCAAAGCACTGGCCAGCCAGCTGCTGCCGCGTGGCATCCGGGTCAACTGCGTGGCGCCGGGACCGGTGTGGACGCCGCTGAACCCGGCAGACAAGCCGGCCGAGGACGTGGCCGAGTTCGGCAAGAACAGTGACATGGGGCGCGCCGCGCAGCCGGAAGAGCTGTCACCTGCCTATGTGTTCCTCGCCTCGCCAGCCTGTGCCAGCTACATCAGCGGGGTCATCCTGCCGGTGATGGGCGGGCCGCACGGATGACGCGCCGAGTCTGCCCGATATGGCCGTCGGCACGGCCGATGCTCCGGTAGTGCCGGCTGCTGTCCGGCAACCTCAGGGCACGGTCTCCCCACGCCCATAGAGATCGGCGATGCGCGGAATGAACCGCTGGGGGTTGGCACCGACCAGGTTGGTCAGCACCACCACCGCCACGCCGCGGTCGGGGTAGACGATGAAGGCCGAGCGCGCGCCGCCGATGCCGGCAACCTGACGGTCCGGCACCGCCTGCAGCACTGGCCAGCCGGCGGCCCACGGGCCGGCCCGGCCATCGGCGAGCGGCTCGGCCGTCCACATGCGCGTGCGCGCGGGCTCGCCAAGCAGGCGGCCGTCGGCCAGCGCGGCCAGCCAACGGGCGGTGTCATCGGCGGTGGTCAGGATGCCGCCGCCTGCCCAGAGGCTGGGTGGCACGTCGTAAAACCAGTGCGACAGCCGTGTCGGCGTGTCAGCGGCTTCGGTCGCGCGCGGCGCGAGGCTGTACATCGTCGCCGCATCGGGCACCAAGTCGTAGCTGTCGCCGAAGGTGGTGCGGTCCATCCCGACCGTGCCGAACTGGCTGCTGGCGAGGAAGCGTTCGTAGGGCATGCCCGATTGCCGCGCGATGATCCGCGCCAGCAGCAGGTAGTTGGTCTGGTTGTAGGCGAAGCGCTGGCCGGGTGCGGCATCCATCGGCCGCGCGGTCACGGCCTGCCAGGCCTGCGCCTCGGTACCTCCACCCAGCAGGCCATGTTCATCGAGAATGTCCGGCAGGCCCGAGGTGTGCGCGAGCAGCTGGCGCACGCGAACGTTCTGCCAGGCCGGCGGCAGCGCATCGAGATAGCGCGCCAGCGGCGCATCCAGATCCAGCCTGCCCTGCTGCGCCAGCTGCGCGACCGCCACGCCGGTGAAGGCCTTGGTGGCCGAGTTCAGCGGGAAGCGCGTGCTGCGCGTGGCGGCGATGCCGTTTTCCACGTTGGCCAGGCCGAAGGCTTCGGACAGCACGACCTGGCCGCCCTTGACCACGGCCACCTGCAGGCCGGGGATGCGCTCGTCCTGCATGGTCTGGCGGATCAGGCGGCGTGCCTGTTCGTTGGCGGCATCAGGGCCGGGCGGAGCGGCGGCCACTGGCAGGGCGGCGAGAAGCAGCAGAAGGACGGTCAGCGTTGGGCGGAACATGCGCATTCCCGGCGGGGTGTCGGAGATCGGATGCGCAGGGCGGGCAGAAGGTTTAAGCCGTTCACCTGCCCCTGCCGTTCGTCGGCCAATGACTTCCGGGGGGTTGACTACAGTTGTCGTCACGCAGACAGTGACGACACGTGTAGTCAAGGGGGGTGTGTCATGCGTGGCAAGACCATCGGGGACCAGGAGCTGGCCCTGCTGCAGTACATCGATGAACATGCGCCGGCCAGTGTCGGCGAGGTCGCCAGTGGCTACGGCGAGGCCCGCGGGCTGGCCCGTTCAACCGTGCTGACGATGATGGAGCGGCTGCGCGCCAAGGGGTATCTTCAACGCGAGCAGCAGGAGGGCGTCTACCGCTACCAGGCCACCCGTGGCCCGGAGAGCGTGCTGCAGGGCGCCGTGGCCCAGTTCGTCGACAACACCCTGCAGGGCTCGGTGTCGCCGTTCGTGGCCTACCTGTCGCAGCGCCAGGAAGTCAGTGACAACGAGCTGGCCGAACTGGAAGCACTGGTCGCCCAACTCCAATCGCGTCGCCACGAGGGCTGAGCCATGGACACCACGATGCTGATTTCCCTGCTGGAACGACTGGGCTGGACCAGCCTGCAGACCGTGCTGCTGGTGGCCCTGGTGTACGGCCTCTGCCGCGCCTTGCCCTCGCTGTCGGCCAGCACCCGCTGCCGCATGTGGTGGCTGGTGTCGCTGCAGGCGGTGCTGGGCCTGTTCTGGAGCCAGCCGCTGCAGCTGGCCTGGCTGCCGACGCCGCAGGCGGTGGCAATGAGCGCCACCGACCTGGCCGCCGATGCGATCCATCCGATGGCGCCGGAACTCTCCGCGAACCTGGCCACCGCGCCGATCGACCAGGCCCACGACATCGCCGCGTCGATCGGCAGCGGCGTATCGCCGATGGCCTGGTGGGCGATGGCGCTGGCCGCGCTGTGGCTGTCCGGCGTGCTGGTGATGGCGTGGCGCACCTTCGCTGAGTGGCGCCAGTGCCGCGCGCTGCTGTCTGCCTCGCACCCCTGCGAAGACGCTGCCCTGGTGCAGGCGCTGCAGCTGGCTGCCGATGCCCACGGCCTGCGCCGCGCACCGCGCCTGTGGATGAGCGGGCGGGTGGACGCGCCGCAGCTGGTCGGCCCGCTGCGCCCGGTGCTGTTGCTGCCGGCCGGTGCCAATGCCCTGCAGGGCGATGCGCTGGATCTTGCGCTGACCCACGAGCTGCAGCACATGCAGCGCCGTGACCTGCAGTGGGGTCTGCTGCCCGCGCTGGCGCAGCACCTGTTCTTCTTCCATCCGCTGCTGCGCCTGGCCGTGCGCGAATACGCCCAGGCCCGCGAGGAAGCGGTGGATGCAGCCGTGGTCGGCCAGCACGGTGCCAGCCGCCACGCCTACGGCCGCCTGTTGCTGCAGCTGGGTGTGGCGCCGCAGCCGCACCTGGGCGTGGCCAGTGCCGCGCCGAGCACCACCAGCCTGAAGCGCCGCCTGATGAGCCTGCAGCCGCGTCGTGCCTGCCCGCGCATCCTCGCCATCGGCCTGACCGCCGTGGTGGTTGCGGTGGGCGTGGCGCCGATGCGCCTGGTGGCCGCCCCGGCCCCGCCGGCGCCGCCCGCACCGCCGAAGGTTTTCCCTGCACCGCCCGCGCCGCCGGCCGCGCCCTCTGTGCCGGCCTCCGCCACCCCGGTGGTAATACCCGCGCCGCCTGCCGCACCGGTGGTCCCCGCTGCGCCGCCCGCACCTCCGGCGCCCCCTGTGGACGACGAGGACGGCGACGACAGCTACACCACCGTGGGCGAGCTGCACCTGGGCAACGATCTGGAACGTGGCCACGTGCTGATCGACCATGGCCGCAGCTATGCCAGCGCCACGATCGACGACATCCAGCAGGCCCGCCGTGATGTCGGCCGCGACGGCCCGGTGCTGTGGTTCCGCGAAGGCAGCAAGCGCTATGCCGTGCGTGATCCGGCCCTCATCCAGCCGCTGCAGCGCGTCTATGCACAGTCGGCCGAACTGGGCCGCCAGCAGGGCGAGCTCGGCCGTGAACAGGGCGCCCTGGGGCGCCAACAGGGTGAACTGGGCCGCAAGCAGGCCGTGCACGCCCGCGAAATCAGCCGTGTGGCGACGCAGGCGGCCAGCCGCGCGGTGCGCGAGAGCGACATCAACCGCCAGGCCGCAGCAGAGGCGGCGAGAGCCGCGAGCGGTTCGATGGATGACGCCGCGGTTGCCCGCCAGGCTGCGGCCGAGGTGCGCCGTGCCATGCAGGAGGTGCAGCTGACGCAGGACACGCACAGCCGCGACATCAGTGAACTGGCCAACCAGCAGGCGCAGTTGGGTCTGCGCCAGGCCGCGCTGGGCAGCCAGCAGGCGGAACTGGGTGAACGCCAGGCGCAGCTGCAGGCACAGGCATCGGCACAGGCGAAGCAGGTGATCGCCCGCGCCATGGCCAGCGGCAAAGCCCAGCAGCTCTGACAGCGCGGTCACGCCGGGCCATGCCCGGCGAGCGCAGCGGCGCGTATGCGAATGGAACCCGCCGGGCATGGCCCGGCGCTACCGCATCAACCGCAGCTGGCGCGTTCGATCCGGTTCTGTTCGTCCACGTGCACGGTCACGCGGTCCTGGCGGAAATCCATCGTCACGGCCATGCCCGGCTTCACCACGCGTGCGTTTCGCGCGCCGGTGTCGGCCACCAGCTTCTTGATCGTGGCCTCGTCGGCGGTCTTGCCGGTGAAGGCTTCCAGCGCCTCGGGGCGGCACTCATGCGTGCCCTCGGCACCCTTGGCCGGCAGGTGGCCTGTGTCGGCGGTGCTGTTGGTACCGGCATGGCTGCAGGCCGCCAGCGGCAGGATGCTGGCCAGCAGCAACAGGGTGGTAGGGCGCATGGGCACGGCTCCGGTGAAGGGACAGCGGGCAGTGTCGCCGTTGCGCGTGTCAGTGGTGTCAACGCCGCCTGAACCCGCGCGCGCTCAGGGCTGCACCAGCGCCAGCGTTTCGCGCTCGCGCTGTTCCTCGCGGATCAACCGCTGCAGCAGCAGGGCCAGGGTCACCACGTCCTGGTGGTTGTGGTCGGCCACGCGGCGCAGGTTCACTGCATCGCCGCCGCGCAGGTAACGCAGCCATGCCGCAGGCGCTTCCGAACCCGGCAGGTCATCTTCGCGCACCACGCGCAGCAGCTGGCGTTCAATCGTGGAGAGCTTGCAGTTCTCCCAGCTGCCGCGATAACGCCGGCGGGTGGGGTAGAGCAAGTCCACATGGTCCAGCGCGGTGATCGGGTCACGCTGCCGGGCCAGCCGGTAGCGGGCCTTCAGCAGCGGCGCATCGTAGCTGCGGCCGTTGTAGCTGCAGAACACGGTGGACGGCTGCAGCCAGCTGGCGAAGGTGGCCAGCATCGCGTCCTCGGCGGCCATGGTGGACATCAGCAGCTGGCGGATGCGCAGGCCTTGGCCGCGCTGCGGGCAGGCATGCCAGTCCGCAGCGCCGATCATGAAGGCGCGGGTGCCGGTGCCACCGGCCAGGCCGGTGGTTTCAGTATCGAAGAACAGCAGGTCGCGCGCGGCCACGTGCTCGCCGTCGCGGCGGGCGAAATCCAGCGACAGTGGCTGCGGGGGAATCGCCTGCGGCTGCAGTGATTCGATCAGGAACAGGCCCGGTGCGATTTCTTCGCCGGGCAGCTGCCGGTCCTGCGCGCTGGCCCGCACCGGGGCGGTGGTGCCACGCGTGCGCAGGCCGAGCAGGCGATGCAGGCCGCCTACCTCCGGCCGCCGCAGTGCGGGCGGCGCCGTGGCAGGTGCCGCCGCGCCGGTCGGCTTGTGGCGGATCTCCTGTTCGACCCAGGCAAACACCGAGCGTTCGGCCGTGGGCTGCCGTGCATCGTTGGCAGCCACCGGGGCCGGTGCTGCCGGCGGCGGCCCGGGCGTAGCGGGCGTGCTCGCCTTCGGATCGCCGGCCTGCTTCCGCAGCAGACGCAGCTTGTCCAGGCTCAGGCTCACGGTGCCAGCAGCTCCATGGGGTCGCGCGTGGTCACCACCACGTCGCGCACATGCTGGCAGGCCTGCGCATCGAACAGGTCGAGCACGCGCAGCGCCAACGCGCGCGGCGAGGTGTCATCCTCTTCCTGCGCAGCCAGCACCGGGCCGACGCAGGCCGGGCAGCCGGCCTTGCAGTCGCAGCGCTGCACCAGTTCGCGCGCGCGCTGCACCAGTTCGGCCTGGCGCTGCCACAGCGGCTCGCTGAGGCCGACGCCGCCGGGGAAGTTGTCGTACAGATAAACGGTGGGTACGAATTCCTGCAGCAGCTCGACGATGCCGGCATCACCCTCGCCACCGCGCAGCTGGCCACGGCCGGTCTGGTCGGCGACTGCGAACCACGAGCCATCGCCGTTGCCGACCGATTTCTGCAGGTCGCGCGCATCGGCCATCACCGCCACGGTGGCGACGATGTGCAGTGCGTAGGCGGCACCCAGGAAGCCATCCAGCGCATCCTGCTTGCTGGCGAACGCGCGCAGCAGCAGCGCCTGCGGCAGCTGCCACCACACCGCGGTGGTATGCAGTTCCTGGTCGGGCAGGTTCACCGGGCCGTAGCCGATGTTCTCGTGCGTGTAGTAGCGGATCTTCTTGTAACCGGCCACGCGGCGCACCACGTGCACTTCGCCGTGGTGCGAATCACCACGGCCGGCCACGCCGCCATCGAAGCGGTCCAGCACCTTGAGCTTGGTGAAGTCGATGCTGTCGGTGTAGTAATCCACGTGGGTGCGGGTGACGTAGGCCTTGCGGCCCTCCCAGTCCAGCGTCTCCACCTGGTACGGGGTCGACTGCACCATGTGGATCGCGCCTTCGTACAGCGTGAGCGCGGCCGCGGAATAGTCGACCTCGGCAATGATCTGCTGGCGGCCATCGCTGCGGTCGACCACCACGAAGTTGCCATCGGCCACCGCACGCAGGCTGACCGCGTTGGCAGGATAGCTGTCGGCGATCCATTCCCAGCGCTCGCCTTCGCGGTGGATGACTTCGGTTTCGGCCAGCGCTTCCAGGAATACTTCTGGATCGATCGGGCCGAAGCCATCGCCGACCCGGAACGGCAGCTCGAAGGCCGCGCAGCGGATGTGGTCGAACAGGATCAGTGGCTGGTCCGGCGCGATGCGCGCGTGTTCGGGCGAGGCTTCGGCGAAGAAATCCGGATGCCGCACCACGTACTGGTCCAGCGGCTGCGAGCTGGCCACCATCACGCCCAGCGCGGGCTGCTGGCGGCGACCGGCGCGGCCGAAGCGCTGCCAGGTGGCGGCCACGCTGCCGGGGTAGCCGTTGAGGATGACCACGTCCAGGCTGCCAATATCCACGCCCAGTTCCAGCGCCGAGGTGCTGACGATGCCGTCGATGTTGCCCGCGCGCATCGCACGCTCGGTCTCGCGGCGCTCGGTGGGCAGGTAGCCACCGCGGTAGGCGCGGATGCGCGGCGGCTTGCGCGGGTCGTGGTCGAAGATGTCCTTCAGGTACTTGGTCAGCACTTCCACCATCAACCGCGTCTGCGCGAACACCAGGGTTTTCAGCCCGGATTTGATCGCGATGCGCGCGATGCGGTTGCTCTGCGAACGTGCCGAGGCACGCAGGCCCAGGTCCGGGTTGATCACCGGCGGGTTCCACAGCAGCACCTGCTTGGGCCCGCTGGGCGCGCCGGATTCGGTGATGGCGGTGACCGGTGCCTCGATCAGCGCTTCGGCATGCGCCTGCGGGTTGCCGATGGTGGCCGAGCACAGGATGAACTGCGGTTGCACGCCATAGAACGCGCAGATGCGCTTGAGCCGGCGCAGCACGTTGGTGACGTGGCTGCCGAACACGCCGCGGTAGGTGTGCACCTCGTCGATGACGATGTAGCGCAGGTTCTCGAAGAACTGCGCCCACTTGGTGTGGTGGGGCAGGATGGCCTGGTGCAGCATGTCCGGGTTGGACACCACGATGTCGCCGTGCAGGCGGATGGCCTGGCGCGCATCGCCGGGGGTGTCGCCATCGAAGGTGAAGGCTTTCACACCGAGGTCGCCGGCACGGTTGAGCTCGAGCAGCTCGGCCACCTGGTCCTGGGCCAGCGCCTTGGTCGGGAACAGGTACAGCGCCTTGGCCTTGTCCTGCATGGCCGCACTGACCACCGGCAGGGTGTAGCAGAGCGACTTGCCGCTGGCCGTGGGGGTGACGATGGCCACGTGCTCACCGCGCTGGCTGGCCTCCCACGCTTCCGCCTGGTGGCTGTAGAGCTGTTCGATGCCACGCGACTTCAGGGCGGCGGCCAGGGCCGGGGGCACCGAATCGGGGAGGGGTGCGTAGCGGCCCTCGCGGCCGGGAATGGCGAAGCTGCCGGTGATGCGGTCGTGGTAGCGGCGCTGCAGGCGCGCACTGAGCAGGGCGCCATCGCGCGCGGGCAGGCCGTCGCGGGTGGCGAGCTTCTGCTCGGCGTCGGCCGTGCGCTTGGCGAGTTCGTAGGCCATAAAAGGTGAAACCGGGACGACTTGCGAGGGGTCACATGGCACCACAGATGGGTCTCAGGGTGTGAGACCGTGTACCGGGATGCAGTGAACCATTCATTGCGGCGGCATGGACATCGCCGGCTGAACGTCGGCAGTGCCGCCAACGAAATCTGAAGCCGTGATGCGTATCCTCGGGGACTGGACGCATCAGACAGGGCGATCGCTGTGGCACGACGGGCACTGCAGGGAGCACTTCTGGCCGGCATGATGCTGGCCGCCACTGCGCACGCGCAGCGGATTGACCCCATGATCGATCCGCCTGCGGCAGGCGAGGTGCCGCCCGCCGATGCCGCCGCGCCACCGCAGGGCGATGTCACCACCCTGGGTGAAGTACGTGCGCTCAAGCCCGAGGATGAGGCGCTGGATCTGTACCGCTTCAAGAACCCGGTGAAGTTCGGTGACAACCGTTTCAGCCGCGACTGGAGCGAGCCGCCGTCGCCGGAACAGGTGAGCATGGGCGGTGGCTACATCATGATGGGCGTGGTGAAAGGCGTGCTGGCGGCGGGCCGCGGTCTGAACAAGCTCACCGGTGGCCCAGACCAGATCCAGGCGGCCATCGCGCGACCGCCGCCGGAGCTGACTGCCGAACAGCGACGCCGGGCGCAACAGTTCTGCGAGCAGCAGGAAGGCTGTGATCCTTCGGCCGGGAAGTAGGCGCGGCACCGCGCATCATGCCGACCAGGAGGCACGCGGTGCCTGGCGCTGCTTGAGTTCCTCGTCGAAGGCGGCGGACCGCGAGAGTGCCCGGGGCGCGGCGCGGACCAGCAGGATGCCCTGGACCAGGGCCAGCAATGACGCACCGATCAGCCAGAGGCAGTAGGTCATCCCCGCGATGGCGCCATGGGCAGGGCGCGTGCGGTCCACCTCCAGCCACAGCGTCTGGCCATCCGTGCTGCGGGACTGCAGGGTGCCGGACCAGGCGATGCGCTTCGCGCGCGTGGCCGCCTCGTGCATGCGCTTCCACGCTGTGCCGGCATCGCCAAGCGCGAACGCTGCGGTGTCCACATCCCGGTTCGCCTCGGCATCGACCAGGACAACGCCACCGTTCTGTGAGGCCAGAAGCGCGGGCGTGGATGCAGCCCACGCAGCAAGAACAGATGCATGCGCGGCCTCCTTCAGGGCGTCCTTGAGGTTCATGATCTTCCAACGGGGAAGTTCTGCGCTGTCGTCCGGGGAGAGCGCCGCAAGCTGTGCGCGAAGGTCGTCGCAGCCGCGTAGACCATCGGCGCAGGCAGCGTCCAGTTCGCGGCGCAGCGCATCCAGCCCGGAAACCCATTGGCAAGCAGGGAAGATGCCGTCGGCCGGTTTCCAACGCACGCGCAGGGTATTCCCGGCACCCAGGCGCAGGATGGAGTCGGCAACCGCCAGAGGGGGCACCTGCAGCGGAGCGCCACCCCAGCGGAGGCGGCTGCAGTCGGGCACCGCCAGCACATGTCCGGCATGCCGCCGGGTGACCAGTTCGCAGGTGGCATCGACCGTGACGTGCACCCCATCGCCGGGGGCGGGAGGGTGCCCCAGCAGCGTTCCGGGCTGCGTGTCCGTCCGCAGCTTGGCAGGGCCGAGCAGTTCTGCCGCACGCGCTGCCTCGATCCGCGGGCCGTCACCTGACCAGAGCACCAGCAGCAGTGACAGCACCGCCACCAGGAACATCAGCAGGCGCCGGGCGACCGGCACCGGTGGAAACCGCTTTTCGTCGGCACTCAGTGACCAGCCCGGGCCCAACGACAACAGGCGCCGGTCGTGCGGGCGGACCTCGGCCTCCAGCCAGCGCCCCCGGGTGATGGCCCCGGACGCCATCCAGGCCGGGTCGATGACCAGCCGCTGGTCGTTGCCGAGCAGCATCACCGTGTGGCTGAAGGTACTCTCGTGCGGATCTGCGAACTGCAGCTCGCTGAGCCGACCCCGCACGCGCACCACGGGCTGCAGCGCCCTCGTTCCCACATGCCCGCGCCGGTACAGCACGAACGCGCTAGACGCCAGCACCAGCCCCACTGCCACGGCCATCCAGTTCCATTGGCCCAGGCCCAGCTGTGGCAGTGCTCCGCAGATGCCCGCCGCAAGCGCCAGCCCGGTGGCCCCCCATGGAATGGCAGGCCGCCGGCGCTGCGTCCGCTCATCCGCGGTCTCGCGGCGTTCGCTGATCTGCGTCGCGGCCGTGCGCAGCGTACGCGTGCCGGCCGTCGCGATATCGAACCCCTCCATGCGGACGACGACCACAAAGTGGCGACCAAGCACCACCTCGGCACGGTTGTTGGTACCGACGTGCTCGAGCGCGTTGAAGGGCAGCAGCACCTTGACCCCGGCGAGACTGCGCCAGGCTGAACTGGCTCCGCCCCGCATCCACCGGCGATGCTCGACGCAGGGCCCCTCAAGAATGCGAACGCCGCAGTCGCGGCCCAGCTCCAGTACGCTCCGGAACGGCTGCAGTGCGGCGTCCTCGTCTTCGCTGAGCGCGCGCACCGGCGCTTGTCTTGCGAGTGACTTGAACGCCCGGCGTGCTTCCCAGCGGGCCAGGCAATCAAGCAGTACGGGAAGTACAGCAAGCAGGGCGAGAAGTGCACCAACAAGTTTCATGTTCGCAGGGAGTGATGCGGTGCTGGAGGCCGACTGGACAGTCTGCGAGGCAGCGACAGGCCGGGAAATGCAATTTGTTGCAGAAGGTGGTGCCAATCACAGGCAGGAGCGTACGATCCTGTCGTCCTCCCTTCCGGTTGCTGCTGCGGTGTCGAAAATCTTCCTGCTTGCCCTTCTCCTGCCCGTGTCCGTGCTGGCCAGCGATCTGGCCGATGACGGCTCCTGCCGCAACGGCGCGTTCCCTTCCGCGCAATCGGATTTCGCCGTGGCCAAGGTGGTGGGCACGCAGCGCCTGTATCTGCTGGGTGACATGGACGGCTGCCCGGCCAAGGGCGAACCGGCCTGCCGCCAGCGCAGCTACGTGGTGAGCGGTGACACGGTGGTGACCGGCCGTGACCTGGGCCCCTACCGCTGCGCGTTTTTCCCCAACAAGGTGGGGGGAAGTGCCGGATGGGTCGAGCGCAGCAAGCTGCAGCCGGTGGTACGGGTGACGCCGACGCTGCAGGGCTGGGCCGGTGACTGGAAGGATGGCGACAACGGGCTGAGCATCTCGGTGCGTGGCAGCCAGCTTCACGTCGAAGGTGATGCCTACTGGCCGTCGGCAAACCCCACGCCGGAACAGCGGCCGTATGGGCCGAACCTGGGCCAGGTGGAAGCGCAGGCCACGCCGCGCGGCAGCCAGGTGGATTTCGTCGAGGACAGCTGCACGGTGCACGCGCAGTTGCTGGGCGATGTGCTGGTGGTGTCGGACAACAGCGAGTGCGGTGGCATGAACGTGCGGTTCGACGGGGTGTACCGGCGTACCGGGGCGCGCTGATCCGCGCAAGGCAGTAGTTCCACGCCATGCGTGGATACTTCACATGTCGGGGTCAGAGCCCTTTCGCATGCGAAAGGGATCCGACTCCTTGGCTCAGCGCCGCCGTTCCAGCCACCACAACAGCGATGCGCACAGCACGAAGGCCAGCCACCACGGCCAGCGCGGACCTGGTACCGGCTGCATCGCAGCGTTGCTGGCGGGCATGGCTGCCGCCAGCGCCTGCGTCGTCGCATCGCTCATCGACTGTCGGTGCAGAACGGCCGCCGCCTTCGCGTCGAACACATAGCGCCAGACGGTCGTGTCGCCCTGCTGCAGCCGTTGCCAGCCTGCCGCCTGCGGCCACCAACCGGCGCAGCGCATCGACGAGGTAGCGGCATCGACCACCAGCGGCACGCCCGCGCCCTTCGCATCGAACGCCTGCAGCGGCGCCTGCACGCCACACAACGCGACGCGCTCGCCCAGCCATGCCTGCGCCTGCGGTGACCACAGCGCGTCCGTGCCGGACTGCGCACGCGCCAGCATGGCGACCACACCGCTCCACAGTTCGCCGTGGCGATCATCGCGGCCGGCCAGCACCCAACGCCAGCTGTCGGTGACCGGCAGCAGACCGATGCGGCCCTTGCCGACGCTGCGCCAGCCACCCAGGGTCTTGCCTGCGCTGTCGTGCAGCAGGGCGCTGCCGTCGCTGACCTGCAGCGCCAGCGCCTCCAGCGAGGGCAGGGAGGCGCTGTGCGAGCTTCGGTCCGCCGCTTCGCCATCAGTGGTGGGCAGCGTGGCCGAATCCAGCGGGCCGCGCCGTGCGGCGAGCATCGTGCTTTCGCCATCGCCAGGCAGTTCAATGGCATGGCTGCTGCCATCGCCCTGCACCGGCAGGCCGAGATCATGCAGGCGTTGCCGCGCGCTGGCCGATGGAGCGCCGGCGCTGCGCACCAGCACACCGAGGCCATCGCGCAGTGCCTGGCGCACCGCGGCCAGTTGCCCGGCGCTCAATGCCGACAGGCTGCGCTCGTCCAGCAGCAGCAGGTCGCTGCGCGACAGGGCGGCCGCATCCAGCGCCACCGCGCCATCGCCCACGCTGAGCCCGGCGCCGGTGTCGGCCTGCACCTGCACCCGCAGGCCAGCATCGGTGGCCCAGCGTCGCAGGTACTTCAGTTCCGGCCCGGGCGCGCTGGCACGCACCAGCAGGCGCAGCGGTGCGGCTGCCAGCGTCTGCTGCGGCACCGGCACGCTGTCCAGCACATGGGCCTGCACATCCAGCAGGCGCAGATGGAAAACGCTGCGGCCCGGCGCGCGGGCGATGCCGCTGAGCTGCACGCGGCCATCGGCGGCCACGTCCACGCGATCCACCACGGTGTCGGCCGGGTCCAGCAGTTCGGCGCGGCCAGCGGTGACACCGTGTGCCTGCGCGTGCACCTCGAAGCGCGCACCGGGCGCGGCATCGGCCGGCGGCTGCAGCGCGATCCAGCCACGCGGCGCAGGCGACGCCTGCCAGCGCAGGTTCGCCGGCAGCACGGTGTCGCGGTCACGTGCGGCCAAGCCGGCGCCGACCAGGGTCAACATGGAGGCCGGGTGCTGGCGCAGTGCCGTGGCCAGATCAGGCACGCGCTGGCCGCCCGGCACATCCGCCGCCTCCGGCAACAGCAGCAGCGGGCCATCGCCGGCCGGCAACACGCCGGCAGCTGACGCATCGGCAGTGAGCACGACCAGGCCGCCCGCAGGCCGCTGCTGGCTGGGCGGCAGCAGGCAGAAATACAGCAGCACCGCAGTGATCGCCTGCAGGCCCAGCCGAACCGCGCGGCGGCCGCGATGTGTGGTGCGCGCACGCAGCTGCAGGACGCTGGCGATGATGACGATGACCGACAGCGCCACGGCCAGCCACAGGTTCAAGGCAGTGGCATTCATGGCTGCACCTCCAGCGCATCGAGGTAACGCTGGCCCATTGCATCTGGGGCGGTGCGCCGCATCACCTGCGGCAACGGACGCTGCAGGGCGCGCCACAGCTGTGCGCGCAGGCGCTGGCGGCAGTCGCTGCAGTCCGGCTCGATGCGCAGCTGTTCAATGGCGGCGGCCAGATCGAGGGCGTCGGGCAGGAAGGCGGCGTTGCGCTGCTGCCACGCGGCCAGAGCGTCCAGGTCAGGCGTGCCATCGCCATCGCCCAGCCGCTGCCAGGCCTCGACGACGGCCGGGTCCGGTGGCGTGCGTGCGGCCAGCGGCAGCTCGCGGCTGGCCAGTCCGGCGCGGTCGCCGCCCAGCCGTCGGCCCTCGTCGATCGGCGGCAGTTCCGGGCCGACGCGGGCCAGATAGATGCGCTCGGCCTGCTGCACCTGCTTGATGAAGGCCAGCGCCTTGTAGGCGAATGGCAGCGCCTGCTCCGGTCGGCCCTGGCGCAGCTCACCCTCGGACGACCACATCTGGTCCAGCGCGGCCTTCAGCGTGGCGCGGGTCTGCGGGTCGAGCAGGGTGGCGGCCTCGGCGTGGTCGTGGGTGTGGCCGTACTCGGACAGCACGTCGGTGGCGCTGCCGAACACCGGCGGCGTGTCGGCGTTGCTGGTCGTACCGCCGTGATCGTGGCCATGCTCATCGTGCCCAACGTCTTGCGCATGTCCGTGATCATCGTCGTGATCATGCGCGTCCGCCGTGGGTGCATCACTGGTGGGCAGGTCGCTGGTCGGCGGCGGCTTCGCCCCGCCTTCGCTTTCCTCGCCGAGGAACTGCCCGTAGCGCAGGCGCAGGATGCGCTGGTCGACGCCGATGGCATCGCTGCGTTTGATGAAGTCATCGGCGGCCAGGCTGCGGCGTTGGCGGATCAGCGCTTCGGCGTCGATGATGATCTGCCGCTGGCTGCGGAAGTAGGCCGGCAGGGTCTTCTTGATGCGGCCTTCCAGTTCGGCACCGAGCGCGACTTCGGTGGTCGGCAGGCGCAGGATCACGCTGCTGCTGCGCCCGGTCTGCGCGCTGGGGGCATGGTTGTCGCGCACTTCCAGCTGGGCGATCACATCGTTGCCGGGCTGCGCGCCGAGTGCCGCCAGATCGAGGGTGTGGGCGAAGCGCCGCGTGGTGGGTTCGCCGCTGCCGGTGAGGGTGACGCTGCGCTGGACGAAGGTGATGTTCTCGCCACTGCCCTGGGTGATGGTGAGAGAGAGCTTCGCCTGCGCGGCCACGCCGTAGTCATCGCTGGCTTCGAAGCGCAGCGCCCACTGCCTCTGCCCCGGCGTGCCCAGCACCAGGCTGGCAGCCGGTTCCAGCACGCGCACGCTGGGTGCGCGGTCGGCCACCACGTCCAGCCGGTACAGGCGGGTGCTGGCCAGGGCGGGCTCGCTGACTACGCGGTACAGCACCGGCGCGTGGGCTACGTCCTGCGCCTGCCATTGGCCATCGTGCTCGCGCAGCGGCAGCCGTCGCCCGTCGTGGAACTGCAGCCATGCCTTGCTGGGCGTGCGGTCGAAGCGCAGCGACCACGACAGCCGGCTGTCGGCGGCCACCTTGGCGTCCAGTGCGTTCTGGGTGAGCGTGGCCTGGCCGGTGTACGTCGGTGCATCGATCTGCAGGCGGGTCGACTGCAGCTGCAGCGGACCGGCCGCGGCCACAGGCGCCGTTGCGGTAGCACCGATGCCTGCGGAGACGCCCGCGCTGCGTGGCCAGCCCAGCGCGAGCAGGGCGATGGCCAGCCCGCCGATCCAGCATAGCGCCAGTGCGGCGCGCGGCCAGCGCGGGCGCAGGTCCGGCATCGTGCGTGCCAGCGTGGCCAGCACATGCGCGCGCTGGCGCTGCTGCAACGGGTTGAGGTGGGCGACATCGGCGAACAGCAGATCGGCGCTGTCCTCACTGCGGCCGCTGCCATCGAGCTGGCGCTGCAGCCAGCGCCGGTCTAACTGCCTTGCCCGCGCGACGGCCACGCCGCCACAGGCCAGCAGGGCCAGCGTACCGACCACGCAGGCGGCATCGAAGCCGGCCAGGCGCAGGGTCAGCGCGGTGGCGGCCAGCGCCCACGGCAGGCCAAGCAGCACGGTGATGCCGGCGCGGCGGCGACGTGCGCGCTGCCAGCTGCGCCGCAACGCGCTCATGCCGACCTCCGCGCTGGGTGACTGGCCATTCCGCGTTCCAGCGCGAACAGCAGCACGATGGCCAGCAGCAGCCACGGGGTCAGCTCGCGTGGTGCGGCGGCAGCCATGGGCAGTACCGCCTGCTGCGGTGCCTGATCCCGCGCATCGCCCACACGCGGTGGCACTGGCGGTTGCAGGGCCAGCAGCAGGGCCTGCGGCAAGCGGGCATCACGCAGGGCGCCGTTGTGGGCGGCATCCCATTCGCCGGGCAGCGATAGCAGGCGGCCCTGGCCGACGCGCTGCTGCCACAGCAGCGGTGCGCCTTCTGCACTTCGCAGCACCACCGTGGCGGCAGCATCAGGTCTGGCCGCGGTCATCACGCTGCCGCGATCGCGCAGCCACGCCTGCCACGCAGCCGGCAGTGCATCGGTTCGGCCCCACACCGCGATCTCGCCGCGTGCGGGGAGCGTGTCGGCAGGCAGCTCGGCGGCGGCGGGCCGGGGGCTCCACGCACGCTGCAGGGCGCCTATCCAGTGCCGCGCGCTGGCCGGTGCCTCGGCATGCACGCGCAGGCGTGGCGAGGCCACTGTGGCCTGTGCGCTGGCGAGGGTCATCGGATGCGCCTGCCACTGCACGGGATGCGACAGCTGCAGGCGTGCGCCATCGAGGCCGGGCAGCGGGTCGGGCACATGCACGGTCAGCGCAGTGCCGGCGGGCAGCTGCGCGTCGAGTTCGCGCAGCAGGCTTGGCAGCGGTGCAGATGTCGCGGGCGCGGGCTGCTCGACGGTCGGGAAGCCAGGCGCGAGCCAATGCCAGTTGCCCTCTTCGCCGGTGTCGCGCAGTGCGCGGGCATCCAGCCCGGGGGCGACCACGGTCCAGGCGCTGGGCGGTGCTGCGCTGCCGGTCAGCGCCGGGCGCGCCAGCAGCAGCGCCAGTGTGGCCAGCAACAGCAGGCGCACCAGCAGCAGCGGCCAATCATCGAAGCGGATGCGCTGGCGCGGGCGGATCTGTGCGCGCAGCCAGCGCAATGCGGCGAAATCCAGCGGCGTGTACGGATGGCGCCGCGCCAGGTGGATCAGCAGGGGCAGCAGCCACGCGGCCAGTGCGGCCAAGCCCAGCGGGAACAGCAGGTTCATGCGCCGCCCCCGCCCCCGCGGCCGAACAGCGCCTGCAGCGGCTGGTCCAGCGGCTGGTCGAGCCAGCCGGTGGCGCTGGCGATGCCGCTGGCCTGCAGGCGTACCTGAAGGGCGCTGTGGGCGGCGGCGAAGCGCTGCAGGTAGTCGGCGCGGATCGCGGCGCCGTCACCCAGCAGTTCCTCGCCGGTTTCCGGATCGCGGAAGCGATGGCCGGCATCGAAGGGGAAGTCACGCTCGTCGGCGGTCAGCACCTGCAGCAGCATCACCTCGCGGCGCGCGCTGGCCAGGTGTTCCAGCAGCACGATGCCGGCTTCATCGAAGCCATCGCCGATGGCCAGCAGCAGATCGCCCGGGCGCACGCGTTCCCACAGCGGGCGCAGACGGTCGGCGGCTGGCCAGCCACCGCTCGCCTGCAGCGCATGCAGCTGCAGGTGCACGCGGTCACGCTGGCGCGCGCCATTGCCGGCCGGTACCAGCTGCAGGCCATCGCCGTTGATCGCCAGCAGGCCGAAACGATCGCCCTGCTGCAGGGCCAGCTCGACCAGGCAGGCGGCCAGCCCTCGCATGTGGTCCAGGCGCGTGCGTTGCGGCGCGGCGCGGTCGGCCTGGCTGGCCGAGGCAGTGGCATCGAGCAGCAGCCAGACGGTGATTGGGCTTTCGCGTTCGGATTCGCGCACGAAGAAGCGGTCTGAGCGCGCGTACAACTTCCAGTCGATCTGGCGCAGTTCGTCGCCGGGTTCGTAGGCGCGGTACTGGGCGAATTCCAGGCCGGCACCGCGGCTGCGGCTGGCGTGCTGGCCGATGCCGCTGGCGCCACTGGCCAGGCGCGGCCGCAGGCGCAACGTGCGCAGGCGCGCACGCAGTTCCGGTGGCAGGGTCAGTGGAGTACCGGTGCTCACGCGTGCTTCAACCCGGGAAGGGCACGGCCTGCAGCAGCGCCGCGACCACGTCGTCGGCGCGCTTCTGTTCGGCTTCGGCGGCGAAGGACAGCAGCAGGCGATGGCGCATCACCGGTGCAGCCAGCGCCTGCACGTCCTCGCGGGTGGCGGCGAAGCGGCCCTGCAGCAGTGCACGCGCCTTGGCGGCCAGTACCAGCGACTGCCCGGCACGCGGGCCGGCGCCCCATTTCACCCACTGGTTGATCGCGGCCGGTGCGCTGTCGCCGGGGCGGCTGGCGCGTACCAGCCGGGTCATCCAGGCCAGCACATCGGGGCTGACATGTACCTGGCGCACCGCAGCCTGCAGGGCGATCACTGCCTCGGCGTCCATCACCTTCGGTACCACTTCGGTAGCACCGCCGGTGGTCTGTTCGATGATGCGGCGCTCTTCGTCTTCGCTGGGGTAGTCCACCAGCACGTGCAGCAGGAAGCGGTCCAGCTGTGCTTCCGGCAGCGGGTAGGTGCCGGCCTGCTCGATCGGGTTCTGCGTGGCCAGCACGAAGAACGGCGCGGGCAGTTCGCGCGTGGTTCCCGCATGGCTGACCGTGCGCTCCTGCATCGCTTCCAGCAGCGCCGCCTGGGTCTTGGGCGGGGTGCGGTTGAGTTCGTCGGCCAGCAGCAGATTCGTGAAGATCGGGCCCTGCTGGAAGCGGAAATGACGATGGCCGGTGCCGTGGTCTTCTTCCAGCAGTTCGGTGCCGAGGATGTCGCTGGGCATCAGGTCGGGGGTGAACTGCACGCGCCGGAACTGCAGCTCCAGTGCCTGGCCCAGCGAGCGCACCAGCAGGGTCTTGCCGAGGCCGGGCGCACCTTCCAGCAGGCAGTGGCCACCGGCCAGCAGGCCGATCAGCAGCTGCTCGACCACCGTGTGCTGGCCGACCACGGCGCGGGCCAGGGCGCTGCGCAGCCCATCCAGGCGCGGCAGCAGGGAATCGAGATCGAGGGAGGTCATGGCGGTGGTCCGTTCAATTGTTCAACGCGTAGATCACGATGTTGACGCCGAAGCGGGTGTTGTCTTCGGCCAGGAAGCGCTTGTTGCGCCAGTCGTAGTCCCACTCGCATCCGTAATCCTTGTTGCTATAGAGCAGGCCCAGGCGGCCATCGACGTCGATGCCCTTCAGGTAGTCGTGCACGAGGTCGTCGCCCCAGCCGTTGAGCTCGAAGCCGGTGGCGGGCGGGCCGTCGGGGAAGCGGAAGAAGCTGCGGTACAGCGCATGGCTGTTGGGCAGCTTCTGCAGGGCCCTGGGCCCGAACAGTCGACCCATCTGCGCCTCGAACGAGGTGGCGAACAGGCCGTCGATGTCATGGTTGCAGTCGTCGACGAAGACGAAGCCGCCGTTGCGCACGTAGCGCACGAAGTTCTGCCGCTCGGCGGCGTTGAACTCCACCAGCGTGTGCCCTGCCAGGTAGCAGAACGGCGCTTCCAGCATGCGCGGGTCGGCCAGGGCCACCACGTGTTCCTGCGGGTCGACGCGCAGCGAGGTGTAGTCGATCAGCGAGGTGATCAGGTTGGACGGCATGCGCGCGTCCACGTCCCAGTCGCCGGAGTCGTACTGCAGGCGGGTGAACCAGAAGTCGTAACGCGAACTGCGCGGGCCTGCCTGCGCGAAGGCCGGCAGCGCCGCCGCCGAAGCGGCAGCGGCCAACCAGCGCAGGCAGGCCCGCCGATCCATCAGACCGCGTCGGACAGCGAGGTGAAGGTGAAATCGCGCAGCTTCATCGGGGGGATCATCATCACGAAGCTGGATTCATCACCGGCCACGCGCACCGGCTTGCCCAGTTCTTCGATGTTGTTGAGCATGATCACCGGCGATTCGTTGAAGCGGAAGTTCTTCACCGGGTGCTTGATCTGGCCGTTCTCGATGTAGAAGGTGCCATCGCGGGTCAGGCCGGTCAGCAGCACGGTCTGCGGGTCGACCATGCGGATGTACCAGGTGCGGGTGACCAGGATGCCCTTCTGGGTGCCGCGCACCAGATCAGCGGTGGTCTTGTCACCACCGCTCATCAGCAGGTTGCCCGGCGTGGCCTTGGCGGTCTTGCCCTGCTTCTGTGCCCAGAAGCGCGAGTAGTCCAGGTTGGCGACCTTGCCGTTCTCGATGATGGCCATGCGCTCGCGCGGCATGCCCTCGCCATCCCACGGCAGCACCGGCGCATCGGCATGCCACGGGTCGGCGTACATGTTCACGCGCGGGTCGTAGACCTGCTCGCCCAGCTTGTTGCCGCCGCCCTTCCTGGACAGGAAGCTGCGGCCTTCATCGGCCGAGCGTGCACTGAAGAAGTTCATCATGAAGCTGATCAGGCCGGCAGCCGCAGCCGGTTCCAGGATGACCGTGTACTTGCCCGGTTCCAGCGCCTTGGCTTCCGAGGATTCGGTGGCCTTGCGCATGGCGATGCGGATGTCCTGGTCGGCCTTGAAGTCCGCCGCGTCCTTCAGGTTGCGGCCGACCCAGCCCGAACCGCGGCCGTCTTCGGTGCGCACGGTGCAGGTGTAATCGAAGCTGGTGCTGCGCTGGTAGCCGAAGTTGCCGTTGCTGTTGGCGGTGGCATAGAAGCCCTGGCCATCTTCCAGGAAGCCGGCGGCGATCAGGCCGTTGCCACGGCACGGTGCGATGGAATCGGCGGCGACCTTGGCGCGGAACGCCGGATCGATCGCAGCGGTGGATTCGCTGAAGGTGGGGCTGGCGCGGTAGGTCTGCTTGCCGATGGCCGGCATGAACTCCGGGTTTTCCGGGGCCAGGCGGGCCAGGTCCTCGGCGCGGCGCACCACGCGTTCCAGCGCGGCATCGTCGAACTCGTTGATCGAGGCGGTGCCCACGCGCTTGCCGAAGGCCACGGTGACGGCCAGTTCGGTGTTGTCCACGATGCCACTGGTGGAGACGTTGTTCAGGGCAAAACGGATGTTCCCGTTGATCGAACCGGCCAGCACGGCGGTGCACTCATCGGCCTTGGACAGGGCGATGACCTTGTCGAGGATGGCCTTGGCCTGGGCTTCGGTGAAGATACTCATGGTGTAAGGGCTCCTGACCGGTCAGCCGAGGCTGCGTGCGGTGTTGATGACGTTGATGCCGTTGAAGCGCGCGGTGGACGAGCCATGCGAGACCGCCGAGACCTGGCCTGGCTGGCCCTTGCCGTCGAAGAACGAACCGCCAAGGCGGTAGTCGCGCTCGTCGGCCACGGCGGTGCAGGCGTTCCAGAACTCCGGCGTGCGGATCTGGTAGGCCACGTCTTCCAGCATGCGGGTGATCCTGCCGTTCTTGATCTCGTAGAACAGCTGGCCACCGAACTGCGCGTTGTAGCGCTGCTGATCGATGGAGAACGAGCCGTCGCCGATGATGTAGATGCCGTTCTCGACGTCCTTGATCATGTCCGGAACGCTGAGCGGGGTCTTGCCCGGCGCCATCGACACGTTGGCCATGCGCTGGAACTGCACGCTGGACCAGGAATCGGCGTAGCAGCAGCCATCGGACTCGGTCTTGCCGAGGATGTGGGCCTGGTCGCGGATGGTCTGGTAGTCGACCAGCTTGCCGTTGCTGATCAGGTCCCAGCGCTTGCACTTCACGCCTTCATCGTCGTACGCCACGGCGCCGAGGCTGCCCGGCTGGGTCTTGTCGGCGAAGATGTTGACGTGCTCGCTGCCGTACTGGAACTGCTGCTCGCGCTTGTCCAGGGTGGCGAAGCTGGTGCCGGCGTAGTTGGCTTCGTAGCCGAGCACGCGGTCGAGTTCGAGCGGGTGGCCGATCGACTCGTGGATGGTCAGCCAGGTGTGCGACGGATCGAGGATCAGGTCGTACTTGCCGGGCTTCACCGACGGTGCCTTCAGCTTCTCCTGCGCCTGCCTGGCCGCAGCGATGGCGTCTTCCTTCATGTCGTAGGAGGAGCCGTAGTTCACTACGCCGTTGGGAGTGAGCACCTTGCCGGCGGCGGCGCCGTCCAGATACTCGTAGCCCAGGCCCATCGGCGCGGACAGGCCTTCGCGGGTGCGGAACTTGCCGCTGGCCTTGTCGATGGCGGTGACCGTCATCGGTGCCCAGATGCGGTGCACGTCCTGGTCGATGTAGGAACCATCGGTGGAGGCGAAGTACTTCTGCTCGTTGACCAGGAACAGCATCGAGTTGACGAAGCTGGCACCGGCGCCCATCGCGGCCGCGTTGACGTCCAGCAGCAGGTCGACCTTTTCCTTGATCGGCACGTCCATCGCGTTCTTGCGGATAGGCGTGCGCCAGCTCACTTCACCCACGCCCGGCGCCTTGGCCAGCTGCACTGGTGCGGTCTGCACGCCAGCGTTGGCCTTGGCAATCGCGGCAGCCTGCTGCGCGGCGCGGGCCACGTCGGCGGTGCCCAGCGCATTGGTGGCGGCGAAGCCCCAGGCGCCGTTGACGATCACGCGGATGCCGACGCCGGTCGACTCCGTGTTCACCACGTTCTGCACCTTGTCCTCGCGGGTGATGACGAACTGCCGCAGGTAGCGGCCGATGCGCACATCGCAGTAGGTGGCGCCGGCGCTGCGGGCAGCCTGCAGCGCGGCATCGGCCAGGCGCTTCTTCAGCCCCAGGTCGAGGCTGGACTGCAGCTGCTCGGCGGCGATCGCCTTGCCGAAGAACGACGGCACGATCAGGCCGCCTGCGGTAAGCCCGGTCAGGGCGAGGAAGTCACGTCTCTGCAAGGCAGCTCTCCACGTCGAAGGATGGGGACGACTCAGGCGCCGAGACTGCGCGCGGTGTTGATGATGTTGATGCCGTTGAAGCGGGTGGTGGACGACCCGTGCGAGACCGCCGATACCTGCGCGGGCTGGCCCTTGCCGTCGAAGAAGGAACCGCCGAGGCGGAAGTCACGCTGGTCGCAGATCGCGGTGCAGGCGTTCCAGAACTCCGGCGTACGGATCTGGTAGGCCGCGTCCTCGACCATGCCGGCGATCTGGCCGTCCTTGATCTGGTAGTACAGCTGGCCGCCGAACTGCGCGTTGTAGCGCTGCTGGTCGATGGAATAGGAGCCGCGGCCGTGGATCCAGATGCCGTTCTCCACGTCCTTGATCATGTCGTCCACACTCAGCGGCGCCTTGCCCGGCGCCAGCGAGACATTGGCCATGCGCTGGAACTGCACGCTGGACCAGGAATCGGCGTAGCTGCAGCCATGCGAGGCCTCGCGACCGAGGATATGGGCCTCATCGCGGGTGGCCTGGTAATCGACCAGCACACCATCGCGCACCAGGTCCCAGCGCTGGGTCTTCACCCCCTCATCGTCGTAGCCGACCGCGCCGAGGCTGCCCGGCTGGGTCTTGTCGGCGAAGAAGGTGACGAGGTCGCTGCCCCAGCGGAAACCGGCATCGCGCTTGTCGAGGGTGGCGAAGCTGGTGCCGGCGTAGTTGGCCTCGTAGCCCAGCACGCGGTCCAGTTCCAGCGGATGGCCGACGTTCTCGTGGATGGTCAGGAACAGGTTGGACGGGTCGAGCACCAGGTCGTACTTGCCGGGCTTCACCGAGGGCGCCTTCAGCTTCTCGCGCGCATGCCGGGCGGCGGCGATGGCGTCCTCGACCGGATCGTAGGAATCGCGGTAGGCGGTGATGCCGCCGGGCAGCTGCACCTTGCCGCGCACATCGCCATCGAGGAATTCATAGCCCATGCCCATCGGCGAGGACAGCCCGGCACGGGTGCGGAACTTGCCGCTGGCCTTGTCGATGGCAGTGGCGGTGAACGGCAGCCAGATGCGGTGGATGTCCTGGTCGATGAAGGAGCCATCGCTGGAGGCGAAGTACTTCTGCTCGTTGACCAGGAACAGGGTGGAATTGATGAAGTCGGCGCCGGCATCGAGCGCGGCGCCGTTGAGTGCCAGCAGCAGTTCGATCTTGTCCTGGATCGGCACTTCCATCGCGTTCTTGCGCACCGGGGTCTGCCAGCGCACCTCACCGACCGCCGGCGTCGGCGCCAGCTGCACCGGCCGGGTCTGGATGCTGGCGTTGGCACGGGCGATGGCCGTGGCCTGCTCGACCGCGCCGCGCACGGCTGCCTCGGTCTGCTGGTGGGTGGCGGCGAAGCCCCAGGCGCCGTTGACCAGGACCCGCACGCCCACGCCGGACGACTCGCGGTTGGTCACGTTGCCGACCTGGTGTTCGCGGGTGACCACCGACTGGTTGAGATAGCGGCCGATGCGCACGTCGCAATGGCTGGCCTTGGCCGCACGCGCGGCGGCGAGGGCGACCTCGGCCAGGCGTCGGCGCTGCACGGTATCCACCGGCGCGAGCAGCTGCTCGGCCGCGATCAGCCGCGAATGCGGCAGCACCAGGCCGGCAAGGCCCAGACCGGAATACGCCAGGAACTCACGTCGTTGCACAGCGTCTCTCTCTCTTTCACACCTGTGCGGAGGGCAAAGGGCCGCTCCGATCACATCAACTGTCCGACTTTCGCCAGCGGGGGGCGATCGGGCAAGTGACTGCAGTCATGGTAGGGGAGGGTTTCGGCAGGGCTGCGCCCTGCACCTGCAGAAGCTTCAAGCAACGGCAACAGCCAAAGCCAAAGCGGCATTCCGTGGGTGGCGGGGTGGTGTGGGTGGGCAGGACACGCCGTAAACCCGTCCATGGGGGCTCGATGGCGCCATCCATGGCGCCAACGGTCCCGCCCACCCACACCGCCCCACCTCTGACAGATCCCTACGGCGGATGGTGGGTGCCGACCGTTGGTCGGCACATCTGTCGGATATCGAAATTCATCTGGGGTCAGAGCCCGTTGCGCAGCAACGGGATCCGACCCCGTGCTCCGACAGAACGCGGAGGTCTGTAGAGGGCGGGGTGGGTCCGGTTGAGGGGGTGTGAGCGGCATGGGCCCGAGGCATGCCTCGGGCGGGTTGGGCAGGACGCCCAACCCCGGTCTTGCCGTGTGCGCAGGACAGCGCACACGAGCAAGCCGCGACCAAGCCCCCATGGACGGGTTCACGGCGTCCCCCTCAACCGGACCCACCCCGCCATCCCACGGAAAGCCAGCTTCTGCTGTTGCTTCGGCTTCGGCTTCGGCTTGTGGCTTGAAGCGGGTGCAGGGCTGCAAGCCCTGCCCAGAACACCCCTCGTGCACAATGGGGCGACCCCGCCTGGACGTTCCCCGATGTCGAGCAAGCCGTATTCAGAAGCCTGCGAACGCAACCGCGAACCCATCGCGGCCGCGCTCGACCCATGGATGGGCGACCGGCATCGGGTGCTGGAAATCGGCAGCGGCACCGGCCAGCACGCGGCCTTCTTCGCCGAGCGCTGGCCGTGGCTGCGCTGGCAGCCCAGCGATCACCCGGATCACCTGCCCGGCATCGAGGCCTGGCGCGCCGAGGCGGCGCTGCTCAACCTGCTGCCGCCCGTGGCGCTGCAGGTGGAACTGCCGCCGGCACCGGGCCTGACCCTGCCCGAGGGCAGCTCGTTCGATGCGGCGTTCACTGCCAATACCCTGCACATCATGGGCTGGGAGCACGTGCAGGCGTTGTTCGCCGCGCTGCCGCCGCTGCTGCGCCACGGTGCGCTGCTGGCGGTCTACGGCCCGTTCAACTACGGCGGCCGCTACACCAGCGACAGCAACGCGCAGTTCGATGCCTGGCTGAAGGCGCGTGATCCGCGCAGCGGCATCCGCGATGTCGAAGCCGTGCAGGCGCTGGCCGAAGACTACGGCTTCACCCGCCTGCGCGACGTGGCGATGCCGGCCAACAACCGCGTGCTGCTGTGGAGGTTGGGCTGAACCACCGGTAGTGCCGGCCGCTGGCCGGCAACCGATTGCCTGGAAGGATGCCGGCCAGCGGCCGGCACTACCGCTCAAGCGACCTTCAAGCCACCTGCACGATGTGCAGCGCCTTCGGGTTGCGCCACTGCGCCAGCAGTGCCGCTTCCCGCGCCTTGGCCTGCTCGTAGTGCGCTTCCTTGACGTGGCCGAAGCCGCGGATGTGCTCGGGCACGCTGGCGATTTCCACGGCCAGGGCCAGGCGACCATCCTCCAGGCCTTCCAGCAGCAGCTGCACGGTGGCTTCGTAATCGGCGATCAGCTGGCGCTCCATGCGCCGCTCTTCGGTACGACCGAACACATCCAGGCGGCCGCCGCGCAGGAACTTCAGCTTGGCCAGCAGGCCGAACGCCTTGAACATCCACGGGCCGTACTCCTTCTTCAGCAGGCGGCCCTGCTCATCCTTCTTCGCGAACAGCGGCGGCGCCAGGTGGAAGCGCAGCTGGTAGTCGCCCTCGAACTGCTGCTGCAGGCGGCGCTGGAAATCGCCGCTGGTGTACAGACGGGCCACTTCGTACTCGTCCTTGTAAGCCATCAGCTTGAACAGGTAGCGGGCCACGGTCTCGGTCAGCGCGGTGGAGCCGCCGATGCGCTCGGCTTCGGCCGCACGCACGCGCTCGACCAGGCTGCGGTAGCGGTTGGCGTAGGCGGCGTCCTGATACTCGACCAGGAACGTAGCACGGCGCTCGATCATTTCATCCAGCGAACGCGACAGGCGCGCGTCGTCCAGCGGCAGGAAGGCGACCTCGCCACCATGCGAGGGCAGGCCGCGCAGTTCGCGTTCGTCGGCGGTGTTGCGCGGTGCGGCGGTGGCGCCCCATTCGTTGCCTTCCCACTCGCCCGGCGGCAGCGGGTGCAGCGGGCCCGGGGTCGATTCGGTATCGGTGTGGCGGTTGCGCACCAGGCCGGCCGCCTGCTGCACGGCCTGCGGGTCGACAACGGCCAGGCGGCCCCAGGCAAAGGCCTGCTGGTTCATCGCCACGGCCGCGCCGTTCAGTTCGATGGCACGCATCAGCGAGTCGAACGACAGCGGCACCAGGCCGTGCTGCCACGCGTAGCCGAGGATGAACAGGTTGGCGGCGATGGCATCGCCCAGCAGCGCGGTGGCCAGCTGGGTGGCGTCGAGCTGCAGCGGCTCCTGGCCGCCCAGTGCCACGCGCACGCCGGCCACGATGTCGGCGGCCGGGAACTGCATGTCCGGGCGCGTGGTGAAGGTGCCCGGCATCGCTTCATAGGTGTTGAGCACGACCTGCGAACGGCCGGCGCGCACCTTCGACAGCGCCCAGTAATCGTTCACCACCACCATGTCGCAGCCCAGCACCAGGTCGGCCTCGCCGGCGGCGATGCGCACGGCGTGGATGTCGTCCGGGCGACGGGCGATGCGGATATGCGTGGTCACCGCGCCACCCTTCTGCGCCAGACCGGTCTGGTCGAGCACGCTTGCGCCCTTGCCTTCCAGGTGGCCGGCCATGCCCAGCAGGGCGCCGATGGTGACCACGCCGGTACCGCCGACGCCGGTGATCAGGATGTTCCAGGGCTGTTCCAGCGTGCCGCGAATGGTCGGTGCCGGCAGGTTGTCCAGCAGCGTGGAGGCATCGCGCTTGCTGCCCTTGCGCGGCTGGCCACCGTGCACGGTAACGAAGCTCGGGCAGAAACCATTCACGCAGGAATAGTCCTTGTTGCAGTTGGACTGGTCGATCTCGCGCTTGCGCCCGAACTCGGTTTCCTTCGGCAGCACCGAGACGCAGAAACTTTTCTTGCCGCAGTCGCCGCAGCCTTCGCAGACCAGCGAATTGATCAGCACGCGCTTCTGCGGGTCTTCCAGCTTGCCGCGCTTGCGGCGACGGCGCTTCTCGGTGGCGCAGGTCTGTTCGTAGATCAGGATCGAAACACCCTTCACTTCGCGCAGCCGCTTCTGCACGGCGTCCAGTTCACTGCGGTCGTGGAACTCGACGTCGCTTGGGAAATGTTCGCGCTGGCCGGTCCACTTGCCGATGTTGTCCGACAGCACCACGATGGTGTGGATGCCTTCGGCGCGCATCTGCCTGGCGATGTCGGGCACGCTCAGCGGGCCGTCCACCGGCTGGCCGCCGGTCATCGCCACCGCATCGTTGTAGAGGATCTTGTAGGTGATGTTGACGCCGGCCGCGACCGCCTGGCGGATCGCCAGCGAGCCGCTGTGGAAATAGGTGCCATCGCCCAGGTTCTGGAACACGTGCGGCGTGTCGGTGAACGGCGCCTGCCCGGCCCACGTCACGCCTTCGCCGCCCATGTGGGTGAAGGTGTCGGTGCTGCGGTCCATCCAGGTCACCATGTAATGGCAACCGATGCCGGCCAGTGCACGCGAGCCTTCCGGCACCTGGGTGGAGGTGTTGTGCGGGCAGCCGGAGCAGTAATGCGGCACGCGCGGGAACAATGCGCGAGGACGGGCAAGCTCGGCTTCCTTTTCCTGCATCCACTGCAGGCGCTGTTCGATCGATTCGTTGTTGAAGAACTTCTGGATGCGGCGGCCGATCACGCCGGCGATGGTGGCCGGGGTCAGTTCGCCGGTCGACGGCAGGATCCATTCGCCGCTCTCGTCGTACTTGCCGACGATGGACGGGCGCTGGCCCCAGCTCACCGGCCAGTTGAAGAACTGCTCCTTCATCTGGCGCTCGATGAAGGCACGCTTCTCCTCCACCACGATGATGTCTTCCAGGCCCTGCGCGAAGCGCGCGATGCCTTCCGGCTCCAGCGGCCAGGTCATGCCGACCTTGTACACGCGGATGCCGATGTCGGCGCACGCGGCCTCGTCCAGCCCCAGGTATTCCAGCGCCTGCAGCACGTCCAGGTAGCTCTTGCCGGTGGTGACGATGCCCAGCCGCGCGCGCGGCGCATCCATCACCACCTTGTCGATGCCGTTGGCGCGGGCGAAGGCCTGCGCGGCCTTGACCGCATAGCGGTGCAGGCGCATTTCCTGATCCAGCGGCGGGTCCGGCCAGCGGATGTTGAGGCCGCCGCTGGGCATGTCGAAATCTTCCGGCAGCACGATGCGCCGGGCCAGCGGGTCAACCTCGACCGACGCCGACGATTCCACCGTCTCGGCGATGGTCTTGAAGCCGACCCAGCGCCCGGTATAGCGGCTCATCGCCCAGCCCAGCAGGCCCATGTCGAGGATGTCCTGCACGCCGGCCGGGTTCAGCACCGGCATCATCGCGCTGACGAATTCGTCTTCGCTGCCATGCGGCAGGGTCGAGCTGCGGCAGGCATGGTCATCGGCGGCCAGGGCCAGCACGCCGCCATGGCGCGAGGTACCGGCCGCATTGGCATGCTTGAATACGTCGCCGCAGCGGTCCACGCCCGGGCCCTTGCCGTACCACATGCCGAACACGCCCTGCACGTTGGCACCGGGGAACAGGTTGGTCTGCTGCGTGCCCCACACCATGGTGGCGCCCAGGTCCTCGTTGAGGCCGGGGGTGAACTTCACCTTCGCTGCTTCCAGGTGCTTGCGCGCACGCCACAGTTCCAGGTCGAAGCCACCCAGCGGGCTGCCGCGGTAGCCACTGACGAAACCGGCGCTGTCGATGCCTTCGTGCGCATCGCGCAGGCGCTGCATCAGCGGCAGCCGGACCAGTGCCTGCACGCCACTCAGGTAGATCCGCCCCTCGTTGCGGGTGTACTTGTGGTCGAGCGTGTAATCACGGTCGATCAGGTCGGCGGAAGAGGGCGAAGTGAGTTGCGCGGTACTGGTCATGGCTGGCCCGGTAGGATCGGCTGGCACCGGCCGCGTGCGGGCACGCGGCGGGAAAGGCGCGAATTGTAACAGTGGGGCCCGGAAGGCCCGGCACTCGCATCGGCGGCCTCGCTGGGGTTAGGATCGGGGGGAGAGGGGAGGTTGGTGTTTCAACCCAGGGGAAATTTGATGTCAGTTGCAGGACAGTTCCTGGCCGGCGTGCTGCTGGTCTCGAGCGCGGCCGCCGCATGGGCGGCACCGGCATTGCCGGCACCGCAGGAATTCTATTTCGACAACGATGCCGCCGCCGCACCGATCATCGTGGTGAGCGGCGCCGGCGAGGACCTGGTCGCACAGCTGCTGAAGCAGCGCGAGCGGGGCCGCAAGACGCTGGAAGCCACGGTGCAGCTGGCATCGGTGGCCATCGCACAGGGCCGCGCGGAAGTGGGCGACAAGCTCTATCGCGAGGCACTGGCCGAGGCGCCGGTGCAGAGCAGCCTGGGCCGCAGCGTGCGCTGGAACTACGGCTGGGACCTGCTGCGGCAGGGCCAGGCGCTGGCCGCGCTGGAACAGTGGCAGTCGGTGGCCAACAACCTGCGCAGCAATGCCGCGTGGATTCCGCCCACCTACGCGCTGGCGTTGTGGCGGGCCGGCCAGCAGCAGGAAGCGGTGAAGTGGTATGCCGCCGCCGTGCGCACCGAGCCGACCCAGTGGAACGACAGCAGCCGTTACCCGGAGCTGCTGCCGGCCTGGCGCGATGACGAGCGCGCCAGCCTGGCCGAAGTGCAGCAGGCCTGGGCCTCGGCGCCGCCGGCCTGGCCGTGAGGCATGACCGCAGGCGCTTGCCGCCTGCGGTGCTGCATCGCACAATCAAACGCGTCGCAGGCGTGTGCCTGAGGGGGAGCCACCCATGGCCTTCGATGCGTTCGCCCTGATCCTGGCCATGCTCGGGCTGGGCATGCTGTTTGCCCGCCTGCGCGCGCTGCCGGACAACGCCGCCGAGACGCTCAACAAAGTGGTGCTGTACGTCTGCCTGCCCGCCGCGGTGCTGACCTACGTGCCGCGCCTGCATCTGGATGCCAGCCTGCTGGGGCTGATGGCCACGCCGTGGCTGCTGATGCTGGCCACCTGGGCGCTGGTCAGCCTGGCCACCCGCGTGTTCGGCTTCGCCCGCGACGTGCACGCGGTGCTGCTGATCTGCGTGGCCCTGGCCAACTCCAGCTTCATCGGCTACCCGATGGTGCGCGCGTTGCTGGGCGACGCGGCCTTGCCCTATGCGGTGGTCTACGACCAGTTCGGCACCTTCCTGCTGCTGTCCACCTTCGGCCTGCTGGTGCTGGCGCGTTACAGCGGCGACCGCCCGCCGACGGCGCTGCAGGTGCTGGGCCGCATCGGCCGCTTCCCGCCGTTGTGGGCGCTGCTGTTCGCGCTGCTGCTGATGCCGGCGCAGCCGCCGTCGTGGATTGGCACGGCATTGAAGCAGCTGGCCGATGCGATGCTGCCGCTGGTGATGCTGGCGGTAGGGCTGTCGATCCAGCTGCGCCTGCGCCGCGAGGAGCTGCTTCCTCTGGCGGTGGGCCTGCTGCTGAAGCTGCTGGTGCTGCCGGCGCTGGCGTTGCCGCTGTCGTGGGCGCTTGGCATGCAGGGGCTGATGTTGAAGGCCAACGTTCTTGAGTCTGCGATGCCGACGATGATCACCGCTGCCGCGCTGGCGATCTCCCATCGGCTGGCGCCGCGGTTGGCGGCGGCGCTGGTGGGGTATGGGATCGTGCTGTCGCTGGTCACGCTGCCGGCATGGATATGGGTGCTGGGGTGAGGGTTGTCGGCAGGGCTTGCAGCCCTGCACCCGCTCAATGCAAGGGCGACAGCAAAAGCTGGGTTCCTGTGGGATGGCGGGGTGGGTCCAGTGGCAGGGGACGCCGTAAACCCGTCCATGGGGGCTTGGTCGCCGCATCCATGCGGCTCACACCCCTGCCACCGGACCCACCCCGCCTTCGACAGACTTCCGCGATCTGCCGGAACCTGCAGCTGTTGGTGCCAGCTGCTGTTGGTGGGTGCCGACCGTTGGTCGGCACAGAGCGAAGCGATCGGCTCTTGCTTTTGATCTTCTATTTTCTTCTCCGTGGCTGAGCGCACACGGAAACTGTCAGGGGGCGGGCGGGGTGGGTTGCGCAGGACCGTTGGCGCCATGGATGGCGCCATCGAGCCCCCATGGATGGGTTTACGGCGTGTCCTGCGCATTCCACCCCGCCCGACCCACTCCTGATGCCAGTCGACTCTACCAACCGCCAGCCACGAGGGGCTGCGCCGTTGGCTGGAAACAACCCCCCTCAGTCGTCCGCGGACACCGTCCGCCCCGACGCCCACTCGCGCAATGCCGCCACCTGCTCGGCCATCAACACCGACAGCGGCCGCGTCGCGCGGATCTCGGTCATCAGCAGCTCGGTATCCAGCGGCCGCCCCTCGGCATGCGCCGAATACAGCCCCGCCACGATCGCCTGCTCGATCTCCGCGCCGGAGAACCCGTTCGCCGCCGCTGCCAGCGCCGGCAGCGCGAAATCATCCGCGTTGAGCTGGCGTCGGCCCAGGTGCAGCCGCAGCAGCTCCACCCGCACGTCCGGCGGCGGCAGGTCGACGAAGAAGATCTCGTCGAAGCGACCCTTGCGCAGCAGTTCGGCCGGCAGCTCGTGCACCTGGTTGGCGGTGGCCACGATGAACACCGGCGCCTTGCGCTCGGCCATCCAGGTCAGCAGGTGCCCCAGCACGCGGCGCGATACGCCGCCATCGTCGCCACCGCTGGCCAGGCCCTTCTCGATCTCGTCCATCCACAGCACGCACGGGGCCAGCTGCTCGGCCGAGGTCAGGGCCTGGCGCAGGTTGGCTTCGGTCTCGCCGTGGTACTTGTTGTACAGCGCGCCCACGTCCAGGCGCAGCAGCGGCACGCCGAAGCCGGCGGCGGTGGCCTTGGCCAGCATCGACTTGCCGCAGCCCTGCACACCCAGCAGCAGCATGCCGCGCGGCGGGTCCAGGCCGGCCGGGGCGGAGCCGGCGATGAAGGCGACCCTGCGCTGGTTGATCCAGCGCTTCAGCCGGTTGGCACCGGCCACGTCGCCGAAGCGCGCGCTGTCATGTTCGAAGAACAGGTGGCCGCTGCGGTTGAGCAGTTCGAACTTCAGCCGCGCCAGCTGCGGCAGGTCGTCGTCGCGCAGCGCGCCATCGGCATAGATCAGCTGGCGGGCGATGCGCCGGGCATCGACCAGGCTCAGGCCCTGCAGGTTCTTCAGGATCTTCTTGACCGCTTCGCTGTCCACTTCCACACGGCGGCCGCCATGCTCGCGGGCATAGGCGTCGGCCTCCTCGCGCAGCATCTTCAGCAGGGCGTTGGCATCGGGCAGGCGCGGGTTGAAGCGCACCGCCAACGCTTCCAGTTCGGCCGGCAGCTCGACCTTGGCGCCGATCAGCACGAGCACGTGCGGCTGGCTGTGACGGCGCTGGATCAGGTCGCGCAGCGCACGCTGGTGGCTGGCGTAACCGAGGTAGGGGTGGAAATCGAGCAGCAGGTAGATGCCGCGCTGTTCGGCCTGGCGGATCATCTGCAGGGCGGCGCTGGCGTCGGGCGGGCCGATCGCATCGTCCTCGCGCTCCAGGTCGATGCGGCGCAGGCCCTCGGTGATCGACCAGCGGTGCAGGGCGCGCCAGACATGCATCAGCGTCTGCCGGAACAGTTCGACGATGCGACCCTCGTCCTGGGTCTCGATGACGATCAGGGGGGTGTTGGCGCGGATCAACGCGCTCAGGTCCTGCAGTTCGCTCATGCCGGTTCGATCCTTCGGGAGCGCAACGATAGCAAAGCCGATGCGGATTGATTCAGGCCGTCTCTACCTAACGTCACCATCGCCGGTGTACGCTCGGGGCACGTACCCGGAAGCGAGGCTGGCATGAAGACGATCCTGGTGGCCGGTTCCAAGGGCGGGGTGGGCAAGACCACCGTCGCCACCCACCTGGCCGCATACGCGGCATTGCAGGGCAAGGCCACGGTGATCGCCGACGCCGACCCGCAGGGTTCCAGCACCCGCTGGGCACAGCGCCGGGCCGGGCTGGACAGCGCGGTCCTGCCCATCGACGTGTACCGCAAGAAGCAATGGCTGCAGAAGCTGCCCGACGGGACCGATACCGTCATCATCGACGCACCGGCCGGCGCACTGGCCGACGATATCCCCCATTTTCTCGACGCCGCCGATGCCGTGGTGGTGCCGGTGCTGCCCTCGGCGCTGGACATCGAAGCCATCGTCGGCTTCCTCAACAGCCTGGCGCAGAACCCGCGCGTGCACAGCCGCAAGCTGCCGGTAGGCCTGGTCCTCAACCGCACCAAGCCGTGGACCCAGACCTCGCAACAGGCCCTGCAGATGCTGGGCGAATGGCCGTACCCGGTGGTCGCCCAGCTGCGCGACAGCCAGAGCTACGTGGTGATGACCGGCCTTGGCCGCAGCCTGTTCGATTACCGCTCGGCCCAGGTGCGCGAGCACCAGGCCGACTGGGAGCCGCTGCTGGCCTGGTTGAAGCTGTGACGCGTACGTCACCCTTTGTGCTGCACCCTCACTTTCATGGAACCTCGCGATGCGTGAACTGATCCTGCTGCGCCATGCCCATGCCGAACCGGCCACACCCGGCCAGGCCGACCTCGATCGGCCGTTGTCGCCGGTGGGTCTTGCCGAAGCCGAGGCGGCCGGCAAGTGGATGAAGGAAAACAACCTGCTGCCGGACTGCGTGCTGTGCTCGCCATCGCGGCGTACCCGCGAGACCCTGGAAGCGGTGCTGGCGGCCATCGGCTACGTCGAGAAGCGCCTGGAAGACCGCATCTATGAAGCCACCCCCGGCACCCTGGCCGCGCTGGTGGATGAACGCCGCGACCTCGACCGGGTGCTGATCGTCGGCCACAACCCCGGCCTGGAAAGGCTGGTGGCGCTGATGACCGAAGGCACCAGCAGCGACTACCGGGGCATGCCGCCGGCGGCCGTCGCCGTGCTCGGCTTCCCGCGCGAGGCGGCGATCGAGCCGGGCGTGGCCAGCCTGAACGCCTTCTGGTGGCCGTGAGTCGATGATCCTGGCACGGCCCGGCCGCTGCCTGCTGCCGGTGCTGCTGGTCTGCAGCCCGGCCTGGGCTGCCCCTCCACCGCCCACGCCGCTGCCGCCGGTGACGGCACTGGCGTCGGCCGAGTCGTCACGTGTGCTGCACATGGACCTGCAGCGCTCGCGGATCGGCTTCGAAGTGCGCACCCGCTTCGGCCAGCGCATTGAAGGGCTGTTCCCGCACTTCGAGGGACGCGTCGAAGTGCTGTCCGATGGCCGCCACCAGGTGCACCTGAAGATGTTCACCCGCTCGGTGGAGATCCCGGGCAAGGACCGCTACACCGGCTGGATGCGCGGGCCGGAGTTTTTCGATGCGGGGCGCTACCCGTCGGTCGAGTTCGATTCGCTGCCCTACTGGCCGGACACCGTCGGCAATGGCGGTGCCATCCAGGGCCGGCTGACCCTGCGCGGGGTCAGCCACCCGGAAACCCTGCGGGTGGAGAAGGCGGAATGTTCCCGACCCGGCTATGATTGCGATGTCGTCAGCCGCGGTACCGTGCAACGAGGCCGGTACGGCATGGACAGCTGGCAGCTTGCCTTGAGTGACCGAGTGACCTTCGTACTGCGAGCCCGCCTGAGCGAGGCGCCGAAACCGTGAATTTCCTGCTGCGTGTACTGGCGCTGGCAACCGTGTTGCTTGGCAGTGGCTGCGCGTCGCTGTCCAACGCCGAGCGCGACCGTGCCCAGGCCATCGCCGTGCAGGCCCGTTCGACCCAGGTCGACTGCCAGCGCGGCGACCGCTGCGCGCTGGATTCGCCGTTGCGATCCCTGGCCGGCCGCGCATTCAGCGAATCGACCGAAGCGCAGCCGCTGCACTACGCCACCCTGCTCGACGAAGGCGAGGGCGCCCTGGTCGCCCGCCTGAATCTGCTGCGCAGCGCCACCCGCAGCATCGACCTGCAGACCTACATCTTCGACAAGGACGACAGCGCCCGGCTGGTCATCGACGAACTGCTGGCCGCCTCGCGCCGCGGGGTGAAGGTGCGGGTACTGATCGACCAGCTGTCGGCAATCTCCGACCTGGAGATCCTGGGCGCCCTGTCCGGGGCCCACCAGAACTTCCAGCTGCGGGTCTACAACCCGACCTTCGGCAAGGCCCGGCTGAACTACTTCGACTATGCCGGCAGCGTGCTGTGCTGCTTCCGCCGGTTCAACCAGCGCATGCACAACAAGCTGCTGGTCATCGACGATGCGATCGGTGTGGTCGGTGGCCGCAACTACCAGGACGACTATTACGACTGGGACCGCGAGTACAACTTCCGCGACCGCGACGTGCTGATCGCCGGGCCGGAAGCGCGGGCGATGGCCGCCAACTTCGATGCGTTCTGGCGCGCGCCGCGCAGCGTGCCCGCCGAACGCCTGAACGATGTCGGCCGCACCCTGCTCAACGCCGGCGTGCCTCCCATGCCGCCGGCGCAGTTCCGCCGCCCCGAGCGGGTGGAACGGGTCAGCGAGGAAGCCAACGACACCGACTTCATCACCCGCTCGTTCGTCGACACCGCGCTGCCGGTGCACTCGGTGCGCTATGTCGCCGACCTGCCGCGCAAGCACCGCCGCGAGCGTGCCAGTGCGCCGCTGGCTGGCCAGCACGTCACCGAGCCGCAGCTGGACGCCCTCATTTCCGGCGCGCAGAAGGAAGTGATCCTGCAGACGCCGTATCTGGTGCTGTCCAAGCCGGCGCAGAAGCTGTTCCGCGAACTGCGCAAGCGGCCCGAACCGCCGCGCGTGGTGGTGTCCAGCAACAGCCTGGCGGCCACCGACAACCCGATCGTGTATGCGCTGTCGTACAAGTACAAGCGGCGCAACATGCGCGAACTGGGCTTCAACATCTTCGAATACAAGCCGTTCCCGCTGGATGCGCCGGTCGACTACCGCAACCTGCTGCCCGACCCGCTGGGCAGTGGCGGCAGCACCGGGGGCGAGGCGGGCGTGCGCAATCCGCTGATCGGCGGCAGCGCGGCCGGCAGCAATGCCGGCGGTGGCAACGACGATGCACCGTCAACGTCGGCCACCGCGGACAGCGACGGGCAGGACACCCGTCCGGGCGTGGAGCATCCGCGCCTGGGCAGCGCCTACGAGAACAGCCGGGCGCGCCGCCGTTCCGCCGGCAGTGAAGTGGAAACGCGCCTGCTGCGTACCGAAACGCGTCCCTCGTTCCTGGGCAGCAAGGCGGTCAACAAGCCGCTGCCGGTCACCCGCAAGGGCGCGCGCATGGGTCTGCATGCGAAGTCGCTGGTGGTCGACCGCCGCATCGGCGTGGTCGGTACCCACAACTTCGATCCGCGCAGCGAGAACTACAACACCGAAGGCGCGGTGATCATCGACGACCCGGTGTTCGCCGAGCAGCTGGCGCAGAGCATCCTGCGCGACACCCACCCGCAGAATTCCTGGACGGTGGCACCGCGCGCCAAGCCGCCGGTGCTGTCGGGGCTGAACTACAGCGTGGGCAAGGCGTCCGAAGCACTGCCCATCCTCGATTTCTGGCCGTGGCGCTACGCCACCGACTACGAGTTCCAGCCCGGCGTGGACTGCCCGCAGCCGCTGCCGCGGCAGAGCCCGGATTTCCATCGCTGCTACGTGCCTGTCGGTGATTTCCCCGAAGTGAACGTCGGCCCGAAGTGGCTGCTGGTGCGCATGCTGACCGCATTCGGCGCCGGCCTCGTCCCCATTCTCTGAAGGTGCTTGCATGACCCAGGTGTTCCGCGAAGCTGTTTCCATCGACCAGCTCAATGCGCTCAGCCGTGGCACGGCCATCGATACCCTGGGCATCGCCTTCACCGCTGCCGGTGATGACTGGTTGCAGGCCACCATGCCGGTCGACGAACGCACCCGCCAGCCGTACGGCATCCTGCATGGCGGTGCATCGGTGGTGCTGGCCGAGACCCTGGGCAGCAGCGCCGGCAACCTCTGCGTGGATACCGGCAAGCAGGTCTGCGTGGGGCTGGAGATCAACGCCAACCACGTGCGCGCGGTGCGCAGCGGCACCGTCACCGGCACCGCGCGTGCGGTGCACGTGGGCCGCAGCACCCAGTTGTGGGAGATCCGCATCGAAGACGAACAGGGCCGGCTGGTGTGCATCTCGCGGCTGACCCTGGCGGTGGTGGCTGCAGGCCACGGTTGAGGCCCATGTCCGGGCTGCCTGCTCCCGCCGCGCTGCCGCTGCGGATCGTCGCCAGCGGTACCTGCCTGCCGCGCCTGCGGGTGCCGTCGCAGCACTTCGACCAGCGCTGGAACAAGCCGGACGGCTGGGTCGAGCGGCACAGCGGCGTGGCCAGCCGCGGCCATGCAGCGGCCGATGAGCGGGCCTCGTGGATGGGCGCGCAGGCCGCGCGCCAGGCCCTGCAGCAGGCCGGCCTGGCGATCACCGACATCGACTGCATCATCTCCGCCTGCGGGGTGATGGAACAGGCCATTCCCTGCCAGGCCGTGCTGGTGCAGCGCGCCCTCGGCCTGGGCGACAGCGGCGTGCCGTCCTTCGACGTCAACGCCACCTGTCTGGGCTTCGTAGTGGCGCTGGAAATGGCCGGCAGCCTGCTGGCACTGGGCCGCTACCGGCGCGTACTGATCGTCTGCAGCGACATTCCCAGTGCTGGCCTCGACCCGGATGACCTGCTGACCGCGCCGCTGTTCGGCGATGGTGCGGTGGCGATGCTGGTCGAACGTGCCGGCGATGGCCACGCCTCGGCGTTGCTGGCCACCCGCCTGCGCACCTATGGCGACGGTGCCGAGCTGTGCCAGGTGCCGACCTGCGGCACCGGCATGCGCCTGTTCGACGATGTCGATGCGTACCGCGCGGCCCATCATTTCCAGATGCAGGGCAAGGCGTTGTACCGCGAAGCGGCGCGGCGCCTGCCCGGTTTCCTGCAGCATCTGCTGGACAGCGCCGGCACCAGCCTGGCCGCGTGCGATGTGATCGTGCCGCACCAGGCCAGCGGCCAGGCCCTGGATCACCTGCAACGGGTACTGGGCCTGCCGCCGCAGCGGCTGGTGCGCATCCTGCGCGAGCACGGCAACCAGCTGGCGGCGTCGCTGCCGATGGCCCTGCACCAGGCCCTGATCGACGGCCGCCTGCCGCGCGGCGGCCAGGCCCTGCTGATCGGCACCGGCGCCGGCCTGGCGCTGGGTGGCGCAGTGCTGCGCTACTGATGGCCAGGGTCCTGGTCACTGGCGCCAGCGGCTTCATCGGCCAGCATGTCGCACTCGCGTTGGCGGCACAGGGCTGGCTGGTGCGCGGCAGCGGGCGCGATGCGCTTCGGCTGCAGGCGCTGGCCACGCGCGGTATCGAGGTGGCTGCTGCCGATCTTGCCGAGGATGCCCTGGCGCCGCTGCTGCAGGACTGTGATGCGGTGGTGCACTGCGCGGCGATGTCGCAGCCCTGGGGAACGGCAGCCGCATTCCAGCGGGCGAACGTGCTGGCAACCACGCGCCTGCTGCAGGCCGCGCAGGCGGCCGGCGTTGCCCGCCTGGTCCACCTGGGCTCGCCCAGCATCTATTTCCGCTTCGCCGACCAGTACGGTCTGGATGAACGCTTCCAGCCGCCACGACGCTGGATCACCGCCTACGCCCGCAGCAAATGGGAATCGGAACTGGCCGTGGCCGCTGCGGCACGCCAGGGGCTGCACACCGTGGTGCTGCGCCCGCGCGCCGTGTTCGGGCCCGGTGACCGCGCGATCCTGCCACGGCTGCTGGCGGTGGCGGCCAGCGGCCGGTTCCCGCTGATCCATGGCGGCCGCGCGCTCATCGATGTCACCCCCATCGACGATGCGGTGCAGGCGGTGAGCCTGGCGCTGCAGGCCGACGCGCGCTGCAGCGGGCGCGCCTACAACATCAGCGCCGGCACCCCGCTGCACGTGCATGCGCTGGTCAACGGCCTGTTCGAAGCGATGGACCTGCAGGTGCGCCTGCGGCCAGTGCCGCGAACGTTGGCGTTGGCCGCGGCCGGTGTCGCCGAGGCCGTGGCCAACCTGCGCCCGGGCCGCCCCGAGCCGCGCCTGACCCGCTATGGCGTGGGCGTGCTGGGCTACTCGCAGACCTTGGACGTCAGCGCGGCGCGGCGCGACCTCGGCTACGACCCGCACACCGGCGTGCAGGCCGCGCTGCAGGCCTTCGCCACGCACTGGAAGCAGCACGGAGGCAGCGATGGCACGGCTTGAGTGGGAGCTGATCGAGGCCGGTCACTGCGTGCACCCGCAGCGTGCCGTGCGCCAGGGGGCCAGCTGGCATCGCTGCGAATTCCCAGCGCTGGTGGCGTTGCTGCGGCATCCGCAGCGCGGCCTCATCCTGTTCGACACCGGCTATTCGGACGCCTTCCTGCAGGCCACCGCGCGCTTCCCCGAGCGCCTGTACCGCTGGGTCACGCCGGTGCACCTCGGCCCGGGCCAGAGCGTGCGCGCGCAGCTGCAGCAGCATGGCATCGGCGCGGCCGACATCGGCCTGGTGGTGCTGTCGCACCTGCACGGTGACCATGTGGGTGGCGTGCTCGATTTCCCGGGCGTGCCGCTGCTGTGTTCGCGCGCCGCGTGGCAGGACCAGGCCGCGCGCGGGCGCCTGCGTGCGCTCAGCGTGGGCCTGCTGCCCGCGTTGACCCGCGATGCGGCGCCGCGCATGGGCTGGCTGGAGAGCCTGCCGGAGGTGGACCTGCCGCGTCCCTTCGATGCCTTCGGCCGTGGCCGCGACGTGCTGGGCGACCGCAGCCTGCTGGCGGTGCCGCTGCCCGGCCATGCGGTGGGCCAGCACGGGCTGCTGTTCGAAGCGGCCGATGGCCGCCCTGTGTTCCTGGTGGCCGATGCCGCCTGGTCCAGCGCCGCCATCACCGATGGCGTGCCACCACCGCGGCTGGTCACCGCACTGCTTGGCCACACCGGCACCTACCGGCAGACCCTGCAGCGGCTGCAGCACACCCAGCGCCAGGTCAGCGATCTGCAGCTGGTACCGGCCCATTGCGGGCAATGGCGGCCGGCCGTCACTCGGTAGCGCCGAGCCCACGCTCGGCTGCTGTTCGCGGCCAGTTGGCCCCAACAGTCCCGCCAACAGGACACCGTGTTCCTGCCCATGGCCGCGGTCAATAGGACTTATGGCCAGAATCGGCTGGCAGCGGCTGCGGCCCTCCGGTATCGTGCGCGGATGACTTCCCCCACTCCGGCCCCCCGTGGCGGCGTGGCGCGTGTGTGCCGTTACCTGTACCGCGTACCGCTGCTGTTGGTCCACATCCTCGTGTTCCTGCCGTTGATCCTCATCGGCATGCTTCCGCCGTGGGGCGAACTGCGCGTGGGCGATGCCACCTTCGGCGCCAAGGTCGTCAACTGGTGGCAGGGCGGCCTGATGTGGATCTTCGGCTTCCGCCTGGTGCAGATCGGTTCGGCGCTGCCGGGCGCGGTGCTGTTCGTCGCCAACCACGTCAGCTGGGTGGATATCTCCATCCTGCACAGCCAGCGCATGATGGGCTTCGTCGCCAAGCGCGAGATCGCCAGCTGGCCGGTGGTGGGCTGGCTGGCCGCGCGTGGGCAGACCATCTTCCACCAGCGTGGCAACACCGAGTCGCTCGGTGGGGTGATGCAGGTGATGGCCGACCGCCTGCGTGATGGCAAGGCGGTGGGCGTGTTCCCGGAAGGGCGTACCCGGGGCGGCCACGAAGTGGGCCCGTTCCATGCGCGCATCTTCCAGGCCGCGGTTGAAACCGGCGTGCCGGTGCAGCCGGTGGCCCTGGTCTACGGCGCCCATGGCGATGCCCAGACCATCGTGGCCTTCGGCCCGGGCGAGAGTTTCTTCGCCAATTTCCTGCGCCTGCTCGGTGAGCCGGCGCGACGTGCGGAAGTGCACTTCCTGGCACCGATCGGTGCACAGGACCTGGAAGGCCGTCGACGCATCGCGGAAACCTCGCGCGCGCGCATCGTGACGGCGATGAGCGGGCAGTGAGCGTGCGGTGGCACTGATCCCGCCACCTTTGCTGGACGCCGGCACGCCGACGCTGCATGCGGCTGACTACCAGCCGCCGCGCTGGCTGCGCAATCCGCACCTGCAGTCCATGCTCAGCTCCAGCCGCATGCGCCTGCAGCGTGGCCTGCTGCTGCTGGCCGCCACCGGTGCGGTCAGCGAAGAACTGATACTCGATGGTGGCGATGGCGTGCGCCTGCAGGGCTGGCACAGCTACGTCGAAGGCCGCGAGCCGAAGGGCATGGCCCTGCTGCTGCATGGCTGGGAAGGCAGCGCCGAATCCAGCTACATGCGCATGGCGGCCGCGCGCATGATCGATCAGGGCTTCGACGTGGTGCGGCTGAATTTCCGCGACCACGGCAACACCCACCACCTCAATCCCGGCATCTTCCACTCCAACCGCATCGACGAAGTGGTGCAGGCGACGGGTGACATCGCGCGGCGCTGGCCGGACCTGCCGCTGGTGGCCGCCGGTTATTCGCTGGGCGGCAACTTCGTGCTGCGCCTGGCCCTGCGTGCCCCTGCGGCCGGCGTGCCGCTGCAGCGTGTGGCCTCGGTGTGCCCGGTGCTGGATCCGGCGCTGACCATGGACAGCATCCAGAGCGGCCCGGCGATGTACGACTGGTACTTCCGCCGCAAGTGGGCCGGCTCGCTGCGCCGCAAGCGCGACCTGTTCCCGGAACTGAGCGACTGCGACGACCGCGTACTGAAGCTGGACATCCGCGCGCTGACCACCTGGCTGGTCGAGCGCCATACCGATTTCGGCACGCTGCAGGCCTACTTCGATGGTTACTCGATTGCCGGCGACCGCCTGTCCACGCTGCAGGTGCCGGCCGACATCCTGATGGCGCAGGATGACCCGGTCATTCCCTACGCCACCTTCCGCGACTGGCAGCTGCCGCAGCACGCACGGCTGGAAACCGCCTGCTGGGGCGGCCATTGCGGGTTCCTGGAAAACTGGCGCGGCGACGGCTTCTCCGAACGCTGGGTGGCCCAGCGCCTGCAGCGGGTGCTGGCGGGCTGAACCGGCGCCGGCGCGCAGCCCGCTACAATGCGGGTTTGCCATTGAACCGGACTGCCATGCAAGACCAGATTCTCCAGGCCCTGCGCCAGAACGACACCGCACAGGCCGTGCAGCTGGCACAGGCGTGGGTGCACGATGAACCCGGCCAGGCCCAGGCCCACCGCTGGCTGGCGCTTGCGCTGCAGCAGCAGGGCCAGCCCGAAGCCGCGCAGGAACCCCTGCAGCAGGCGCTGCTGCTGGCCCCGGACGACGCACAGCTGCACCTGCAGCAGGCCGGCCTGCTGCTGGCCCTGCACCAGTTCGAGGGCGCCGACGAAGCGCTGCTGCGCACCACCGACCTCAATCCCAACGCCTTCGAGGCGTATCTGATGCAGGCCCATCTGGCGATCGGCCGCAACGATATCGACACCGCCGCACGCCAGGCGACGCTGGCCGCCAAGCTGCAGCCGGAACATCCGGAAGTGCTGGCGCTGCAGGGCATGGTGGCCCTGTACCGCGATGACGCCGACCGCGCGCTGCAGCTGCTGTCCGAAGCCGCCCGGCAGATGCCCAACGATCCGCGCGTTCTGTACGCCCTGGGTTCGGCCTACCAGGCCAAGGACATGCTGGCCTTTGCCGAGCAGGCCTTCCGCCGCGTGCTCGACATCAACCCGAAGATGACCAGCCTGCACGGCCTGGTGGTGCAGCTGGCGCTGCGCCAGGGCAACGTCGAGGCCGCCCACCAGCAGCTGCAGCAGGCGCTGCAGGTGCCGGGCCTGGATACGCCGGCGCTGCAGCGCCTCGGTGCCGAGATCGCGCTGCAGGCCGACCAGCCGATGCAGGCGCTGGAGCAGCTGCGGCCGATGCTGAAGGCCGACCCGGGCGACCGCCGCTTGGTCGAGCTGCTGCTGGCCTGCTGGCAGCGCCTGGGCCGCGAGGAAGAAGCCCGCGCCGACCTGGACGAGGTGCTGGCCGAGCATCCGCAGCTGCCGCACCTGTGGCTGGCACGCCTGGCGCCGGAAGGCTTCGGCAGCCCCGGCGCGATTGCCGTGGCCGAGCGCTGGATCGAGGCCATGCCCGACTTCGTGCCGGCCCTGGAAGCCCGCCTGCGCCTGCATGAAGCGGCCGGCGAAGCCGACGCCGTGGAAGCCCTGGCGGCCCGCATCGTCGCCCTGGAACCGGGCCGCATCAGTGGCGAAACGCGCCTGGTCGGCGCGTTGCTGGCGCGTGACCCGGCCGCCGCCGTGGCCCACGTGCAGGGCCTGGTTGACGCGGTGCCCGAGTCCCGTCGCCGCGAGCTGCGCACCTGGCTGGGCGAGGTTCAGGACCAGGCCGGCCAGCCACGCGAAGCGCTGCGCACCTGGCTGGAGCTGCATGCCGAGCAGAACGCCGAACGCCTGCCGTTGCCGCCGCAGGCCAAGGCACCGCCGAGCTGGCCCGACCTGGGCGAGGTCGATGCCGAAAGCGCTGCCTCAGCACCGATCTTCCTGTGGGGCGCACCGGGCTCGGGCGTTGAACGCGTGGCGGTCACCTTCGCCGGGGCAAGCCCGGTGATGCGCAGCGACCGTTTCGCGCCGACCCCGCCGGATGACGCGTTCCAGAACTACTTCACCCTGCAGAGGCTGGCCTCCGGCGACCTCAGCCCCGAGGGCCTTGTGAGCGGCTGGCGTGACACGCTGCGCCAGCGCGGCGTGCAGAACGACACCGTCATCGACTGGCTGCTGTGGTGGGACAACGCCCTGCTGTGGTCGCTGCGTCCGCACCTGCCGCAGGGCCGCCTGCTGGTGGTGCTGCGCGACCCGCGCGACATGCTGCTGGACTGGATCGCCTACGGCGCGCCCGCACCGTTCGCGGTCAACAACGTGGCCGAAGCGGCCGAGTGGCTGGCGCGTTCGATGGCCCAGGTGGCGACGCTGCATGAGCAGGATCTGTACCCGCACCTGCTGATGCGCATGGACGACGTGGGCGATGACCCGCGCGTGGTTGCCGGCATGCTGCAGGAGCTGTTCAACACCTCGATCCCGCCGGCTGAGCGCATCGGCCCGCCGCGTTTCCCGGCCGGCCACTGGCGCCGCTACACCGACGTGATGAATGCAGCGTTCGATCTGTTGACCCCGGTCGCGGTGCGACTGGGCTATCCCGAAGCGTAAGGAGCCCCCCCATGCAGCTGAGCAGCAACAGCATCACCGCCGGCGCCCCGATCGATCGCGAGTTCGCGGCCGGTGATGCCACGGGTTTCGCCCCGAACCGCAACCCGCACCTGGCGTGGAGCGGCGTGCCCGATGGTACCCGCGCGTTCCTGCTGGTGTGCGTGGACCCGGACGTGCCGACCGTGCCCGATACGGTCGGCCGCAGTGACATGACCGTGCCGCGCGACCAGCCGCGTTGCGATTTCGTGCATTGGGTGATGGCCGATATTCCGGCGTCGGTGCACGAGATCGCCGCCGGCAGCTGCAGCGATGGCTTCGTTGCCAAGGGCAAGCCGGCACCGGCCGGCCCGGCAGGCAGCCGCCAGGGCGTGAACGACTTCACCGGCTGGTTTGCCGGCAACCCGGACATGGCCGGCGATTACCTCGGCTACGACGGCCCGTACCCGCCGTTCAACGACGAGCGCGTGCACCGCTATTTCTTCCGCGTGTTCGCGCTGGATGTGGCGACGCTGGACCTGCCGCAGCGCTTCACCGCCGCCGACGCCTACCGCGCCATGCACGGCCACGTGCTGGCCGAAGCCACGCTGCACGGCACCTACACGCTGAATCCCGCGCTGTAACGGCAACCCGGCAACGCCGGCCGCTGGCCGGCGTTGCTTCCTGCGTTCTGTAGAGCCGAGCCAACGCTCGGCTGCGCTTCTTTGCCTTCTGTAGAGCCGAGCCATGCTCGGCTTCGCCCCCCGTAGAGCCGAGCCATGCTCGGCTGCTTTCCGCACAGTCGAGCATGGCTTGTATGTTCCTCCCGGCTCCCACGAGGTATGTAGGAGCCAGGGTGGAGGGACCGTCAACATGTTATCTGCGGGTACCAGCCGACAGACGAGTCGAGCGATCCCCC